>ERZ791800.57-NODE-57-length-118541-cov-24.409120_pt1 | contig 118541 bp, 114 predicted proteins | sample MGYA00510310_ERZ791800 | MGnify/ENA primary metagenome ERZ791800 (study PRJEB30046, sample SAMN00791954) | human gut metagenome | study: EMG produced TPA metagenomics assembly of the A metagenome-wide association study of gut microbiota in type 2... | reverse complement strand
AAATGTATGATTTTTAAATCATTTATTTTCTTGACATCACACCGCTGGACTTAATAATAGTATAATAGTTTTGAAGAATTTAAACTGCCTTTGGTGTGAGCCAGTTTTTAACAGTTTCGATGCTGAAACCAATGGAATCTGCTATACCAATTATTTATGAATTGATTTTAGCATTTAACGGGTTGAATAGCAAGGTTGATGGTAATGGTATGGACGTATCTCATTTTCGCTTAACTACAGCATTTTTCCCACGGAATGCAATTCCAATTTTAATCACAGAATTAATTCCCGCACTGCGCAGTTCCGCATCATACTTCTTCTCATCAATCTGCCGTAACGCACTATCTGCTAAAACATCCAAATCCACATGTTCATCATTGGTATGTTTGAATTCAAATAGAAAGCCCGGAATTCCAGAAACCAAAGGAGCCAGTTGAATATCAAAACGCCCAAATCCGGATTCACGATTAGATCGTACCTGATACCTGTTTCCAAGAACAGCGCACAACCCCAGCATCATACCATGATAGAAAGCCTCGTTGGCACCATCCATAGAAGAAATACTTTGCAGCATAAAATTTTCCAGCAAAGACTGCAACTTTTTGGTATCTCCTGAGAAAATGGCCTGACTGATAGAAACAGAAACACTGTTCTGGTTGGTACGATTTAAGACTTCTTTCTCGTAAACAAAAATGATTTCCTTATTGGGAATTGCAACATCGCACATAAAATTTCCGTCATTTTGAGGGTAAAATCGTCGAATTTTTACATGTTTATGAGTATGTAAAAGAATTCGGTGAAGGTGTTGATCGTATGTACCGTGAAATGGCTATTGCTGGATTGCCGGATCCTGAGTATCATGTTTCAAGTTTTATGCTATGTGCGACTCTCAAAAATCAGAAGTGGATTGCGGTTCACCAGCAAACAGGGCAAGTCATGGGGCAAGTCGATAATTTGTCTATTCAAAATGATAAGATTACGGCAATACTTGATTTTTGCTCTATTCCACGTTCCAGAAAAGAAATTCAAACATATCTCGGCTTGACTGAAAGAAATAATTTTTATGATAGATATCTAAAGCCACTCTTAATTTCTGGAAAGCTGAAAATGACTATTCCAGGTAAACCCAACAGTCGTTTACAAAAATACGTTAAAATAGAATAATCAATACATTGCCAGAGTCCAGTACTACAATTCTGATGGTCGTTCTATACCAGAGAAAACTCCCTGCGTACACGCCTCTTTTACTGTGACCCCATGACTTCCTGGCAGAAGCCTCATTGTGAAAGGAACCATGAATACATCCGTAGGATCTGTCCTCAGACAGTTACTACCTTTGATCATCTTACCCAGGATGATGTGGTCCTTATGATGAGCCATATCAACAGCGCCTGCAGGCAGAGCCTTAATGGTCTGACTCCTTTTTCTTTGGCCAGGCTTATGCTTCCTAAAGCTTTGCTAGATTTCTTTGGTTTATATGAAATACCTGCGGACGAAGTCATCCTTTCGCCCGCACTTCTCAATGGTAAGAACAAGCTTTAATGTGTGTTACACGAACCTGAAAAGCTGGTATTTCATGTGTTTACATTAGGGATATCCATGCCAGTCTGGCACATCGTGCCAACAGGCTTTGTTCCCTGCCTCACGGCAGGGGGCATGGCCTGTTTCCAAGCCTGTTCTACGCATGGATATGGGTTCCTGATGTCAACACTTTAATTACCCTGTAACTCAGGTTCAAAAATAGATCAATCTGCGGATATGAGCCAGTGTCAGCCCCCTCAGGCAGGTGGAATTTAGTCTTACAGGACCCGATTCCAGTTGCTGGCGGCCGCATGCTCTTTTTTTCAAAAATAGAGTTACAGAATAACTCAATTCCACAATAAAGGATGTGTTGCAGTAACGATTTAAAAATCGTTACTGCAACACATCCAATTTAATATTGAATACGTTCAATTCCTCGTAGCATTAATTCATCTTTTAATGGCATTACTGGAGTGTACATTTTCATATAAGCATTTCCAATAGCACCTTCAAACAAGATAAATTTAGGTCTATTTTCTTTTTTTCCACTGGCACTTACGTGTTCCTGTGAAATTCCTGCGTATTTTTCAATATAATAAATATTTTTCATTCCGTATTCATTAGCAAGCAATGTGCAATTTTCACAGGAACTCGATGTTGTAAAAAGGCTTCCACCTTTTGCTAATTCTTTGTTACATGCCCAAAAGGCACGTGCTTCTGCATGAATTGCTCTTGAATAATCGGGATTATTTCCATGCATTAATTTATTGTAAATACTTTTGAAGCAATATGCTGATGGCAAACCATTTAAAACAATATTGCAATAAGCCGTGTCTGAGAAATTATAGCTTTTAACATGTCTGTTAAAGACCCCTGAACTTCGTAATTCTAAATCACTATAAATTTCATCATTATGGCTTTGTTGTAAATCCTGTAAACTTCTAAAAATACAGGGAACTTTACCACAATGTACATCATTCCAGCCAATAGATAAAATATTGTAATCTTTATCTGTCACAACCGCGCCAACCTGCCTTGAAATACAACCAGAATTAACCTTTGCACTAAAAGCAACCTGCATGCATCGTTCTTCTTTTGTTGGTGGAACCAGACCAGGATGCATAATTAAGCTAATATATCTTACTATTTTATAAGTCAATTCCATAGGGTCATGATAATCCTGTTGATTATAATATACATCCGAGTCACGATTGCAGAAAAATACATCCGAATTTTGTGTTGCACTTTGTATATCCTGCAAATAAAATGGAAATAAATCAGATATTATGCAAAAAGTTCTAATGGGTTCTTTTAATATTTCCAAATAAAACTTAAATTCTTCTTCTAAAATCCCTGCTTGTTCATATTTTTGCTGTCCATCTTTGTAGCTGATATCATTAAGAAGCGGATATACATTATAGTTGTAATTATTATAATTAATTTGATTTTTTTCCGGTAAATGCCTATAAATATATTGTAAGAAAGATTCTGCGTTTACCAGACTATCTATATATTCAAAAGTTTGATTAGACCATCGAACATTCTTTATTTCTCCAATTTCTCTTGTGATACGAATAAATTCTTTGAAGCTATTCTTGATTAAGTTGGGACATTCTAATAACTTATTATGATTTTTTTTAGCAAAACGATTATCATCGTATTCTTCATTTTTTTCTGACAACACTGCAAACGTGTAATATGCGGAATAACGATCTCTTAAAAAACTGAATTCATAAGGATTTTTAAGAGATTCAATCACAATTCGTACAGGAACTGATTTTTGATTTGATTTTGGTGATCGTCGTATTTTAATAAATGTATTAATTCTTTTAGCAATACTGTAACAATAGTCTAAGTTTTCTGAATTCTCAATACTATCTATTCGTTCTTTCCACTGTAGTACATCTAAAGTACCAAAAAAACGTAGTTCGTTTCCATAACGCTGAAACAACCGAACATATCCATCAGAAACGGCATCTCTAATTAAATTTCCAATTGTTGGTAGAATATATTTTGTATAAACAAATAAAGTTAAGTCAATTCTTGCATTTTGTACAGCTCCGGTTTTGCTTCGCAATACTATGATATAGTTATTCAGTTCACGATTGTTATCTAGTAAACTTTCTTCAAGGCCATATTGAAGTATATTTCCAATAAAATGATCTATTTTTTCACATATTTCTGCGTTATTGCCATTGATCAAAGGGTAAAGTTTTTTCTTACATTCATTTAACCTTTTAATTGTTCCAGCTAAGAACTCCTGTTCTTGGAATAATTTTTTCTTTATGTCACAGTAAAAACGATTTAGGCTGGAATAATTTTCTAAAATATATGTTATAATAATATCTCTAGCACGAATTAAATCAAAATTTTTCCAATTTTCTTTTGCATAATTATAGATGCTTGAATATTCTAATTGATTTATCAATTCTGTATCAAAACTATGATCTGATAACCCTAATTCTTCAAAGTTCTTTTCCATAACGTTTGTTACTGCTCTTAAATCACCTCCAATGGCCCCTGTCAACCCTATAATAATAAAATCTGAACGTTCAATAAATGCTTTACGAATAGTTTTATTCTGCATTTCATAAGCCATTTCATTTTTCATATTGATAACATCCCCCTTTGCATCAATAAATGTTTATTGAATTCGATTCCACAAATGAGTCCAAATTTCCCTCAAGCTTGGAAATAAAATGTATACAACTATAAAGCCAAGAACTGTTCTTTTTTCATCGAGATTAGTTACTAAAGTTTTTATCCAAGGTTTATCACAAAATGCATTTGCTGGGATCATCGTCACTGCAATAAGGATTATTACGGAGAGAACCCCAATGACCTCATAAGTGTATTTTTTTAGCCAGTGGAAAATTATATAAGTCAATGGAAGACATTTTTGTTTATTTTCTATATAATGATTTACAATATTAATACAGGCATTGGCATCTTCATTTACCCGATTTCGTATGTATCGTAAATATTTTTTGTGTTTTTCTTGCAGGAAAGCCTTTTTTTGCTGTTCATACAAGTGTTCATCAGCCATTTCTTGAATATGCTTCCATTGATACTGTTCATTTTCATCTAAATTTTCGATCAATACTGTATCAATGTTTTTTAGTTCGTATTTATGAAGTTCGTTTACTAATTCTTTCAAATTTTGTACTTCACGTTTCTTAAATATTGAAACATTACGTTCTATAGTATCATCTAAAATATCTAGTCGACCTGAAAGGTTATCGGAATGTTTCTGTGTTGGTATTCGCAATGCCATAAATTGTACGGTTACGAATGAATTATAAATAATTTTTCCGTAAACATTCTTTTCAATGGAAAATTTTAATTTTCCATTTGTAGGGTTATTTAAAGAAATAAGTAACTGACCTTCCCAATGTGGATCCAACGTCGTAGATACATGACCAAATCCCAATGAAACTACTTTGACTTTAGAATAAAAAGCTCCCGATAAATGCGCTGGTACAATAATGGTTTCTCGTGTTCGTACCAAAACAGTATCATTTTTTTCAATCATAACATAAACTTCATTATCGTTTTCATAAACGGGCAATAGTTTTTTACGCTTCGTTGAATAAATCAAACGAGTCGGGGTCAGATTATATCCTGATGGTTGTAATTGTAAAGGTTCATATGGAGCAATAAATAAATTTCCCTTTTGCATTTCATTCTGAATATCAACATCTGATAAGATACTCCCATCACTTGCTCCGTAATAATTCTCACTCATAACATTCTCCCCCCTGTAAAATGCTATAAATCCTTTGTTTTTTCTTTCATTTTCTTTTTAATATTGTAACATTTCTGTAAAATAATGGCAACTATATTCTATTTTCAAATATTTTTGTTTTCTACTTACATTGCAAATTATGTAGTTAATTGTAAAAAACTGCATGAATAACCCCATAGTGCATATAGCCAAGTTTAGCGGCCAGCAGGGCCGCATTCTCCGGCCAGTTCTGCTGGTGACCAGCAAAGAGGGAAAACACCCTCTTCACTGATCCTGCCTAAGTATAATAATAGTAAGCGCATAAATTTCAGCCATAGTAAAAAATTACCCGGCTACTTCTCAGCAGCCGGAGAACCTTGACAATTCACATCCGATTGATCGGTGTTATTTATGCGGTGTTGAATCTCTGTTTTGACGTTTTCATTCCACGGTACCCGGAGTTCTAATTCCTCGTCACTCATTCTATCTGAAGGCATTTTTTCAAGCAGATAGGTAAGATAGTGATAGACATTTACTCCATTTGCTTTTGCTATTTCTACCATCGAATATACAAGAGCACTGGCCTGTGCTCCGTTAGGAGTATCACAGAATAGCCAGTTCTTTCACCCGACAGAAAACGGACGGATCGCATTTTCACTAAGATTATTAGAAAAACTGCATCGCCCATCTTCCAGATAGGTAGTAAGATAGGAACGGCGGTTCTGGATGTAAGTGACCGCCTTATCCATACGGCTTCCGCGGACAGGCGCCTGCTGGTCAAGCCACGACAAAAAGCCTTCTACTACCGGCTTTCCTTTTTCAAGACGCGCCTTTTTAATAGCATCGAAGGAAGTATGTTTTGCCTTTATTATGTCTTCCAGATGGAAACGCTGATTGATGTACATCACGCCCTGTAAGGAAGGCTGGGTGTAATCCAGTGCCTTTCCTTTTGGAATGGCATCGGTCAGGTATCTTCTGATATGCGCCCAGCAGGCTGTGCGTTTCGCATCCGGCACTTTGTTATACCCACTGTATCCGTCACACATCAGGTATCCTTTGAAACCATGGAGGAAATCCACAGCGTTTTCCCCGGCCCGGGTTTCGGAGTATTTATAAAGGATGATCGGCGGCAAGCCATCTTCTCCACTGCGGAACAGCCACATGTAAGACTGTGTCTGGGCACGGCGTCCTGATTCATGCAGCACCTGGAGCGGTGTTTCATCTGCCATTGCGAATTCCCTTTCCAAAAGCTTCCGTTGGAAGTATTTATACATTGGAAGGAAAAATGCTTCCGAATTCTGGATCACCCAGTTTGCCATTGTCGTCCGGGTAATGGATGCCCCATACTGTTTCCAGTCTTTTTCCTGGCGGAAATAAGGCAGCGCATTACAGAACTTCTGGTACATCACTCACGCAACGGTGCCTGCACAAGCCATTCTGTAAAGCATATGTGGCCGGCCATCTTTTCCCTCTTTTATAACAGGGATCCCATGCTGACTGCACTGAGGGCATTCGTAATTCCTGCTGTAATACTCACGTACTTTCAATCTTGCCGGAATAAAGACCAGTTCACGACGGACAAACTCTTCACCGATCTGTTTCAGAGCTGTACCGCAGACAGCGCATTTTTTCTCTTTCTCAGAAAGATCCAGATACTCTTTTTCCACTGGGATCCCTTTGAAACGTTCTGCATCAGTTGCCCTGGCTTTGCGTTTCTTTGGTGTTTTTTCAGGAGAGGATGCTTCCAGTTCTTCCATCTGCACCAATGCAGGATCCTGTTCCAGTTCTGCTTCATTAAAAAAGTTCAGCTGCCCGGGAATGTCAAGGACACGCTTTTCACTAGAGGTGCCAAAAAGCTTTTTCCGGAGAAGATCGACTTCTTCTTTCAAGTTGTCTCTTTCCTGCGTGAGGGCTTCTTCCCGTTTATTGGCAGCATCGACAGTTGCCTGAAGCGTTTTTATCATTTTTTGAAGATCATGGATCATGTCCTTCAGCTCTCGCAGCTGGATATCTTTAGAACTGTCTGCCACTGCTTTTTTCTCCTGTTCCTGATACTCTTATTATACCAGAAAACAGGGAATCTTCCCAGCAAAACAGCGGTTTTCCAGCGCCTGAAAATGCCGAAAATACCGGGAATATAAGGCCTTTTTTATGCATCTTTTTCCGCGAAAATCATATGGTCTTTATGGCTTTAGGCTGTTCAATATCAATGCCTGACATCAGCCAGTCGAACTCACGCCAAGTAAGATTGCGGACTTCAGATCTGTCTCTTGGCCATCGGTAGGAGCCCTGGGCAGTCAGTCGTTTGTAGATCATGACAATGCCATCCGGTTCTTTCAAAATAGCTTTGATTCGGTCACATTTACGGCCGCAGAAAAGGAAAAGTGCATGGTCAATTTCCATGGAAAACTGATCCTGGATAATGGCACACAATCCATCAATAGATTTGTGCATGTCTGTCCTTCCACAGACGATATAGATCGCATCAACACTGGAAATATCCGCTAACATAACGGCTCCTTTAATGCATCTAACAGAAGCTTCAAAAGAACAGGCTGTACATCGTTGCTCATGCGTACCAGCAGACCTTTGACTTCGATTTCAATCGTATGTGAATTGTCTAGGTACATGGATCTGTTTTCTGCATGCGGAAGCAGTTCTGCCGGAGAAGTCTCCGGCTCTATGGCGATCTGGACCACATCCTGTTTATGGGATGTAAGATCCAGAGTGCTAGCTTTTCCAGCTGGGTCAGGTATCTGGCAGGCCTTTTTACGAAGACGGGCAACTGCATTGTAAAAACAGCTGGGAGAAGAAGCTGATGCAGGCTCACAAGTATTTCGCTTGTGGCTCTCTGGTCTGCATGGGCATGGCAATCTACTCCGGCCACAAAATTGCACCGAAGAAGAAAAAAGCTGAAAAGCCTGAAAAATAAGAACATACGCCCTCGCCGTAACAAGCGAGGGCCTTTTTGAACTCCAGGAGTTCATTTTATTTCCGTTACAAACTATATATTACATACCGTATACTTCCATCATGAGTCGAATTCCAACTTTCAGGCCTTCCTCAAAAGCGGTCTTCTCCCATGCACAACACACCGTTCCCTGCCGATCCATAATCTTCTCCCAGAGAGGACTCTTATCGCCAACATAGTCATATACAAGCCTATCCATACCTTCCAAGCCACGCAGCCACTCTTACAGTTCCTTTTCTTTTTCCTTTGCTGCTTTTCCGGCAACTGTGTTTTTCTCTACTGGATTATTCTCTGTGTAATGCTCGTAGATCAGATTTTTTACGGTCTTTAGGATGCCCCATCTTCTCCTTCACTTCATCCGGCACATCGATCAATCCGAACCGATAGAACATTCCGTAGATGTAAGTCACTCCCCGGATATCGCCCAGAGCTTTCGGGCGGTCTACCACTTCTCCTTTAATATTCTTCAGCGCTAGCAGCACTGAACTCCACGCTAGACTTTTACTCTTCTCCCGGCGGTCGATCCACAGCTCTTTTGTGTACTCACCGTTCCTGCCTTTTTTAATTTCGTAAGAGAATGGCAATCCAGAGTAGGTTTTAAATCCTACCCCAGCATAGGACACAACCATGCCCCAGAAGTTTTCTTCTGTTGGCTCATCCCTCCACCGCTTCATTGCTCTATATCTCCGCTGCCGCTCTGCTCCGACACTGATCTTCCCTTTTTCTGCTGTGCTTGGGAAGTAAACACCTTTCCGATATGGCAGGTACGAGGTGACGGAGGCTTTGGAAAGTTTCAGAGTGTTTGCAGTTGAGAGTATGGAGGTTTTGTAGTCTTGTGTTTCACGGTATTCTTGAAAGGTAGCTTGCACCTTCTCCGCCACTTCAGATTCATACACATCGGCCGTGATGAGCAGCTTTCTTACTTTGATGGGGTTAAGGTTTAGAGCATCTGCAATGGCCTGCAAGGACATCTCAGAATCATAAAGTGCCACAGCACTTTCCATCTGCTCTTTCAGATTTTTCCCGGCATCGTACTCTGGCTTCAACTTCTTCCGGCCACCGCCTGGTTTTCTTGTTTTCTTCATTTTACTCGTGCAGCTCCAACGGCAGTCCGTCCGGGTCATGGAAGAAAGTCATCTTCTTGCCGGTGTAATCATCTACACGAATTGGCTCACATTCAATTCCTACCTCTGTCAACTCATTCACTGTCTGCTCCACGCTCTCCACACAAAATGCAAGGTGACGCAGCCCACAGGCCTCCGGGCAGTTCACACGCTTCGGCGGGTTTTCTTCTGCAAAAATCTCCAGCTCTGTGTGTTCGTTAACACGCAGATCCAGCTTCCAATCTTTACGCTCTGGACGGTAGTTTTCTCTGATAACAGAGAAGCCCAGCTTGTTCACATAGAAATCCTTAGCTGCTTCATAGTCAGATACGATGATTGCAATATGATGTATTTTTGATAAATTCATTTTATGTCACACTCCATTTCTTTTATTTCCGTTATAAACTATATAGCAACCTTCAAAAAAACCGTGTGAACTTCTGGAGTTCAGTTTGTCCACACGGCCGATCTTATTTCAGTTTTTCGAGGATTTCATCCGCACTCATGCCGCTGGCCAGCAGCTTCTTCAGCACAGCCTCTGCTTCGGTCTTCTTCGCTTCTTCAGCGGCCTTAGCATCTGCCTTTGCCTTCTTCGATTCCAGGGATGCCACTTCTTTTTCGGCCTTCTTCAGAGCAATCTTCTTCTCTTTCAGATCAGCCTTCAAAGTGTCAATGTTTGCGGTGATGGATGAAATCTCAGCAGTCAGGGAAGTGATAGATTCCTGCTTCTCCGTGATCTGAGATGCGTAGTCGGTATGGGTAGTTTTGGGACGGTTTTTGCTGCCTTTTGTTCTGGGCATAGGTGATAACCTCTTTCCTTTTTAGTGGTTTAAGTATAGCACTGTGTTTGGGTGAGGGCAATATTACTTCTTACCTGAAATCTTTTTCTTCTCGTTCTGCGACACCATCTTTTTCACAGTGTTGGCCTGTGTGTATTGTAGCATTGCTTTCATTCCTTCATCAACGCCACCTCCACCAATTGCTTTTGAGCCACCACCTATGTTTGACATTTGAGCCATCCTTTTTGCTCCACCATGTAATTTATCCATCGGAGTTCCGGTACTTGCTGTGGGTTTGTTTAGTCCATCTACTATTTGCTTTCCTCTTTGGCTAAGAATACTGTCTGCTGCCCTTTCCAAAGAAGTATTACTTTTTAGAACTACTTGTGTATTTTTCTGTTTTCTTTGAAAGAGTGACAAGATTCCCATAATACACACCCCCTATTCTTTTGGGTAGTATGATTCATTTTCAACTATCTTTTCTCACATCTTCGCCGATTGTAAGATCGTTGCCTGCTGCTCACCACGAAGAGGTGTGTGATTATTACGAGCAGCGTAGGGAGCTAACGCTCCCAGTATATCACAATTTCATCCAATTTTACATGCGCTTTTTTGCCTTCATCACTGCACAATACATCAATCCGCCAATCATTCCACCCACTGTGTTATAGAAGATGTCCGATAGCTGGAATGTTCCCAAGCGAAGCAATAATTGCAGCATCTCAATGCTTACAGAAAAGATAAATGCTATCTTCCCGCTTTGCCACAGTATTTTCTTCCAGCCGTTTCCTATCTTCTCTCCGAATGTCCACAGCACTACTGCTGAAAACGGCACCACCATGATCACATTCTCAATACACTCAGTGGTCAGCTTCTGTTCGCCATTCACTGTCTCCCAGATGCCCCATCCGCCCATAACGTCGGATAAAGGATTCATCCAAAGATTGCGGTTTAACAGGGTTCGGAACAGAATAAGTGAAGTCACAAAGGCCAGGAAGAACAGTTTCCGAAAGAACACGCTCTCCTTGAACTTCTGATACCAGGTCACTATGGCATTCTTCCAGCCTTTTCCTGCATGTATTGGCTCATAAGCATAAAGATAGAAAAACATGGCGAGGAAGGAAAGCAGGAGTGAAAATCCAAATGGCTTATAGAGAGCAGTCAGAATGTTTGTGATGATCTTTCCGAGTAAATCAATCGTTTCTTTCATCGTCGTTTACAGATCACTGAACAGGTCGGCCTTATACACGCCGTTCTCCAACATCTTCTTGAAGCTGTCCTTTACAGCTGCAACATCCTCATGGTAGGTCATACCATACCAGGTGTCGTTGGTCTTCAGAACTTTTACGGACATCTTTCCCTGCTCCAGCAGTTCGCCGATAAAGATTGGGATCAGATACTCAGCTTTCTGCGGATTGCCCGGGACTTCTTTCTCAAAGAACTCTTTGAAACCTTCCTCCAGTACTTCCAGAAAATCTGGAGTCAGGCCCCACATGTTCATAGAAACCAGAGAATTCACATCAACAGCTACACCGTCTGCCTCTGCTCCATCTGCAGTCTTTACGATGTTCTTGGTCTCCACAACTTCCGTCAGATTGTTCTGCTCATCCATCTTGCAAATACCACGAGTCACGCCGCCGTTATCGGACAGTGTGTTTTTCAGTACAAAGCCTGCCATGCAAGACTTGCCACCATTCACCAAATACTCATGGACGGCTTTGAAGCCTTCCTTTCCATAGTAATCATCTGCATTTATGACAATGAACGGGGTCTTGATGACATCCTTTGCTGCAAGGACTGCCTGACCCGTCCCCCAAGGCTTTGTACGTCCTTCCGGCAGAGTTCCCGGAATGTCGTTGATATCCTGGAAAGCGTAGTCTACAGTTACGTTGTGAGAGGAGCAAATGGAGGCAATGCGATCACCAATGACCTCTTTGAACTCCTTCTCGATATCCTTGCGGATGATAAATACTACATGGTTGAAACCTGCTTCAATCGCATCATGGATTGAGTAGTCCATAATGATATGTCCAGCATCATCCACCGGCTCCAACTGTTTAATTCCTGTTCCAAAGCGGCTACCGATACCAGCAGCCATGATAAGTAATGTTGTTTTCATACTCTCTCCTTACTGCGTTCTTTCCGCTTTATGTGGATACGCCTTAACACATACCGCACTTATGATTATTTGTTCCCATCTGCTATATTCTTAGATTCAAACTCAAATACCCACTGAAAAATCATACAATATTTTCTTTAGATAACTTTTAGGACATGTTCGTTCGAGCTATTTACATTTCATAGTTGTTGATTATTCCGGGGCTCTCTGAGCCACCTGTCCGGACTTTGAGGTTCTTCCGCAATTATCCGTTTTTGCCTTTTTATATTATCGAATATATAGTATAATTAACATATCAAAAGGCATGGGGGAGGCAGTCAGATGCCAGGTTTACACGGTACATTATGTATAAATAGTTTTTATACTGAAACTGAATTAAATATAACTGAGATTCAGGAATATGAAAAACAGATTTTAATACGAATGAAATCAATCTCCAAGGATTGCAGGTGCCCGAAATGTGGCTATATAACAGATAAATATCATGGAACCTATATTCGTAAAGTCCAGGATCTCCCTATTTTAGGGAAGATGGTTCAACTTGAGATTTGTTCTCATGAATATGAATGTATAAATAATGACTGTGAAGTAACAACGTTTGCTGAAACATTTGATGGTTTTCTTAATACTTATAGTCGTATGACAGAACGATGTGCTGATTTTATCTGTACACTAGCAATGGAATCTAGCTGCGAAGGTTGTGCCCGTATTTGTAAGGCACTTGGTATTAAAATTAGTGGGGATACTGTTATAAGACTGCTTTTAAGAAAGTATGAATCTCTTCCCGGACCAGAGGTAGGTGATGTAATTGGCGTGGATGATTTTGCATATAAAAAACGACATACATATGGAACTATTATTGTAAATGAAAAAAATCATGAACCAATTGCGCTGTTGGATGGAAGAAATGGAGATGCACTAAGAAATTGGCTTAAGAATAATAAACATATAAAAGTAGTCACTCGTGATCGGGCGAATGCATATGCAAAAGTAATATCAGAAGAGTTACCCGATGCTATGCAGGTGGCAGACCGGTTTCATTTACATCAGAATTTATTGGAGGCAATCAAAAAGGCGCTAAATCATACACTTCCAGCAACAGTAAGTATTACTCATGTTGAGCAGTCTACAGTCATAGAAGAACCGTGTAAAAAAAATCAAATCTGATGTGGATAACTCTTCTATTTTTTCAGAAAAACGGTATAAAATGGTCTGTCAAATACAGAAATTTTTAAGTGAAGGATGTAGCTATCGTGAAATAGCAAAACGAATGGGGGTAGGACGAAATACGATTGCAAAATATCGTGAAGGAGATCCGAAAGAATTAAGTATGTACGGAATCCGGCAGAGTAAATTGGATATATTTTATGATTTCATTATTCAATGTTTGGATTCTGGGTGGAGTAAAAGCAAAACAATAAAAGAAATTTATGCAAAAGGATATACAGGTTCAAAGAGTAATGTCTTTGACTATTTATGTAAGATAGAACAAAAAGAAAACAGATATTTTGAAGTGCAACCATATATCCGAACAATGACAGAAGCATTAAAATACAGAACAGGTAGTATCGGTAAAGAAAAGGACTATATCACACGTGAAGGGATATTTCGATATATGTGGATGAATACAGAATTAACAGTAGCACACAAAAACTTTATTTATGATCAGTATCCTGCGGTCCAGGAACTTCATTGTTGCATAAAAGAGTTTCGAAATATTTTTAAAAAGCGAAATATTCCGCTATTATACTTGTTTATAGAAAAATATTGCAAAAGCGAACTTAAAGCACTAAAGAGTTTTGCTGAAGGATTAAAAAGAGACATAGACGCGATTGAAAATGCCGTAGCCTATGACTATAGCAATGGCTTTGTTGAGGGTACAAACAGCCGATTAAAAATGATAAAACGGACAATGTATGGACGCTGTAGAAAACGCTTATTAGAGGCAAAACTTAGATATGTAGGAAAGCATAGAAACGGATAATTGCGGAAGAACCTGCCGCACCGTAATATTCAGTTGTTCGGTTGTGCGCAATTTTCCCTATTTGCACATTTTATCGGGAGGTAACATTTTTCTTAAAAAAATCATTCTTCATTTTTACTGCTTCATTACTCAAGAAAATAATGCCAATAAGATTCGGAATAATCATTAAACCATTAAACGTGTCTGCCAAATCCCATGCGAACCCCAGTGTACTTTGAGAGCCAATTAAAATGACAATAACCCAAAAAATCTTAATCACGGGTTTCACCTTTTTTCCGAAGATATACTCACCTGCTCTTTCAGCGTAAGTGTAATAGCTAATCAAACAGGAAAAGCCAAAAAGAACAACTGATGCCAAGCAAATAAATCCACCAATACCGCCAGGAAGCAACTGATCAAATGCCCGCATTGTAAGTACTGCACCATCAAGACCGCTATTCCACAGACCAGAAAGAACAATTGCTATACCTGTCACACTACAAATAAAAACCGTATCCAGAAATACTTCAACTGGTCCCCATACTGCTTGCTCAATCGGATCATTTACCTTTGCTCCGCAATGCACCATTGCAGCCGTACCAAGTCCTGCTTCATTAGAATATATTCCTCTTGCAATACCATAGCGCATACAAACAAAAACAGAGCCTACAATACCACCCGTTGCTGCCTTCGGATTAAATGCTGCAGCAAATATTTCAGTAATAGCACCAGGAACCTGAGTAATATGAACCAGAATAATCAGTAATCCAGCAAGAATATATGCACCACCCATAAATGGTGCCACTACCTCACAAACATGACCAATACGGCCAATTCCCCCAAAAACAATAATTCCTACCACGACCGCCAAAACAATCCCTGTCGCTAGTGTTGGAACACTATAACGTTCATTTAAAGTTAAGGCAATCGTATTAGTGTCAACAATGCCCGAAATCACAAATGCAAATGGGATAACTAAGATTGAAAACAGCATTCCAAGCCATTTCTGATGCAGCCCCTCTGACAAATAGTACATTGCACCACCACTGACCGTTCCATCTTCATGAACTTTACGATACTTAACACCCAATGCAATCTCAGCAAATTTAGTGGCCATTCCAACAAATGCAGCCAAAATCATCCAGATAAGTGCGCCAGGTCCCCCCCATAACAATTGCTGTTGCAGCGCCTGCAATATTACCAGAACCCACGATTGCAGAAACAGACGTCATTGCTGCTTGAAAACTAGTAAGTTCTCCCGGGGCAGTAGGTCCTTCATCCTTTTTCTGAAACGCTTTCACAATAGTCTGCTTAACTAACCATACTGGGTGCCTAAACTGAATAAAACCAAACCTGATTGTATAATAGATACCCGTTCCTAGAATCAAAAGCATAATGGGAACACCCCACACGATGCCGTTGACAACCTCATTTATTTTAACAATTGTTTCCACAGTGCGCTCCTCCACTTCTTTTTTAATCACTTTGCAGCACTTTACTTGCCCAATCCAAGTTTTATCACTCAATCATTGTAACAAGTTTATCTACACTCAGTCGGTGCGAAACTGGCACTCTGTATTCATCCTTCAGAATTCCAATTCCAAGCATCAAAACAATTTGTTCATCACTCGGAATATTAAATTCTTTTTGCAGTTTCTTCCATTTTTTGCACAGTAAAATCGGCCTCTGAATAATACAAGCCCCTATTCCTTCCGTTTGTAATGTAATAGAAAGATAGCCTGCAAAAATACTCGCACTTATTGCGTATTGAAACTGTTCATCATCTCTGTATTCACTGACTTTTCCAGTAATAATTATAAATTTATCTACCTTTTCAGCAAATCCACCAACACCTGCCACCCAATCGTTAAGAGCGTTCTTTTTTTCTCCCGATATCACATAAGTGCGAACGCCTTGTCGATTACAAGCGGTAGGACATCTGTAAGCCAATTCTATTGCTTTTTTTAGTGCCTCTAATGACACTTCACCGGCTTTAAAGTCTCTAATACTATGTCTATCCTGAATAGCTTTCTCAACTGTTATATGTTTTGAAGTATCTTTTTTTACCAAAAGCGTACCACCATATTTTATACCATCATCATGGTCATGTTGTCGCTTTAAGTTTTCATATCTACGTTGAATTTCAAGAATACGATTATCACTGCTATCACTCTTATGAAATTCCAAATACTCCTTCACAGCATCTAATGCCATATATACAACTTCTTCTTCGTAAAAATCACATTTAACATAAGAATCAAGCAATTCAAACATGTCCATTATCTTCTTGTAGCCAAAAAATTTTCTTGGTTTTTCCAGCGACAATCCTTTTTCGATAGAATGAACATTTCTAATTATTTCTCCCATCATTTTTCCCGGTAATGCATTTTCTTTCTTTTCCTCAGAGAAATAAAAATTAATGTGCCTTATGGCATTTCTATAAATATTCAATTCAGTAAATATGTCCATCATTTTACTCCTTTAAGGCTTTATTTAAAAACTCTTTCGATTCATTTCTATAATTATCCAAGATTTTTTCAACTTCAAAATAACGAATTTCCTCGTTAATCTTCTCATACATATTGGTATCTGTATTTCTTTGTTCCAGTTTGAATTTTTTTAGCAATTCAAGTATTTTCTTTTTCCCGGTAGCAGCTACAATAAATTGCTTACGAAATATTATAGAAAAAATCGTTCCATGAAAGGTGTTTGTTATTACATAATTCGCCTTTGAATAATAAGAAACAAACAGAAAAGGATCAAACTCTAATTTTGTATCTGCATCACGTAAACTTTCGCCAAAAGAGACTATCTTTAAATTTTTACTCCTTGCGATTTCTTGTATTTGTCGCATAACTGAATTGGGAATTATTCCAAACCAATACACTAGAAGAAACTGTTGATGCACCTTTTGCGTAATAAAATTCTCATAAAAAGATTTATCCATTAGAAGAGTTGGATCACAAACTACATCAATTTCATTTTTTGTATATTTCTTCAGTGTTTCATATGAATAATCATCTCTAACACTGATTCCGCTAAATGTATCCAAACAACTTAAAAACTCTTTTTCTTCTTCAAATACATTTTCCATTGTATTTGCAATCGATGGAGCATATGAAACTTTTTTCACACCTTTAGGTGCCGTGTTTCCCCAGTAAATATTTCTTTTTCGATAGAAATAAGAATCGCTTAATTCCCATATAGTATCACTTCCGTAAATGACATAGTCCACATCCGATTCAATATCTTCTCGTACTGGAAAGTTTTGAATTGCCTTTTCAAATGATCTGTAAGTTCTTATATATCTCCTGACTCGACCAATTCTCCCTTTAACTATTGCTTTAACGCTAAATTCTATTGTTTTCCTTATATCATGTGATGTTCCGATACAGCTTCGCTTTAAATAAGTCACATTATGACCCATCATTTCAATATATTTTCCCAATGCATAGGCTTGCCAAAAACTCCCGCAGTTTTCGCTATTATATACGGTCACTATACAAACATTCAATTATTTCATCTCCTTTTTAAAGCATTTTTAACTTTTTGACTCAGCAAAGAAATTTCACTTCTATAAAACAGAAATGAAGACGCACCAATAACAAACATTGTAATCATCCCAACTACAACCGCATAAATCAACCAACTCAAATAGCTAGTTACATTCCATACGGGCATACATTTAATTATAAAAATAACTATAACTGCTTCAATAATATTAATTAAAACATTCTTACCCGCAATCCATATTTTACGCCGCAAAATATGGGTTGATGAATATATTGCATATTGAGTCGTTCTATAAACTAGCGCGCAAAATGTTCCAATAGTAACACCAATCAACCCCCATTTTATAACAAGAATAACCGAAATAACAATATTTAAAACGCACTCAACAATTGCACCATTTCTCGTTTGCTTAAAATGGCCAGCAGCCTCAACTAACATTTGATACGGTAGTCTCACGCAAAACAGATATTGATTCAAACACATCAATACACCGAACCAAATTCTACTATACGATATGTCATCTATTCCTTTTGTATATACCATTACAAAAGGTTCTATCAAAAGTGCTCCGCAAAGGAAAACAAAGCCTGCTGACGAAAACACTATAAATTCCATTAATTTAACATTTGTTCTAAGTAGATCTTCTTCCTTTTTTGCAATCATATTACCGAAAGCAGCATCAATTCCATTTGTCAATGTCTCTTCTATTCTTCTTAAACCATTTGCAACCATATAATAAACAGTATAAACAGAAACTTCTCTAATGTTTGCGAACATCGTCAGAACTATGACATCGGTATTATTATTTACAAATGCAGCAACCTGCTGAGCAAAAGCATCCCATCTCTGTGAAATTGCTGTATTATTAACAGCTACATTTTTATTTATATGGTATTTTTTTCTCACATAAAGATTAAGAATGATTGGATTAATAATGAAAACAATCGCACTACCCAGCTTAACAACGTGAATTGTAGCCCCGCTTAAAATCAAAATGGCCGCAACAATAGTATTTAGTATTGTTGTCGCGATTGTTAAGATTGAATATATGTATTGTCGTTGATCTGCTTGAATTAACATTTGATATGTTATCCCAAAATAGTTTTGAGCAACTGTACTAATTCCTAAAATAATTACAAGTGAAAAAGAAAACCAATAGTCAAACTCATCCAAAACCATTAAAGGATAAACTATAGCAAACGCCAGCAATAGAATACTGAAAATTGCGGATACTTTTTTCATGAATTGTTGAGTTGCATTAACAATTCCACTAATTTGATTATTATCTCCGTCAGCAAGTGGTTTATACAATGCTGCTCTCGTCACACCTCCAACTCCAGCACGTAGTAAAATCACGCAGTTCAAGAATTGGGTAATAGATGACGTTATTCCATTATAACTAGAGCCAAATTGACTCAATATTAATCGTGGCAAAACAAAGCCACATATAATTGTAACTAATTGACTTAGCAATGATGATATTGAATTAATTAGTGCTTTTTTACTTCTCACATTGGATACCTCACTTTTTTCAATTACACTTGACGCTCTTTAAACAGAGATTTTTATCCAACTTCCCACCAATTCATTCCACTCATCTGGTTCAAAATCATCAAATCCAGACGCATCAAAAAAAGTGATCTCACCAAAATAAAGCTGCCCTTCAACATAATACCAATCTACTCGGACTTGATGTAATCCTGCTGCTAAAATTCTAGACATCTCCAACATCTCTTGTAAACAAGCCGGTCTTTCAACCTGTATATCTGACAAAGGTACTCCTTGTGTTATTGCAAGGTGCTCCCATTCTGTAGTATAAAAATCCTGTGTATGACTTGCGAAACGCCCACTGTGAACTTGGATCAATTTTGGTTCGCCTTCAAAGCACATTACTTTATAATCTTTTAATTCAAATCCTGATTCATCAACCATATACTTTTCTGCCAAAATACGCGGTTTCACATTTTTATACGGCCATTCACGTCCTTGAAGATAGTAATTATTTTGCAACGATTTGTTAATCTTGGTTTTTGCGGCTTTCATATCTAATTTTTTTTTGTCTTTACATATAACAAGTCCACCGCTGTCATGTGTGCACTTCAAAACGAACTTATCCGGAAGCTCTCCAAAGTCAATATCTTCAAATTTGTCCCACACCCCTAATGTTGGAATAACATACGCAGACCCAATTCTACTCGTCACAAAGTTCTTTACTTCATACTTATCAACCATTACAGAATATTCTGGCTTTCTATCATGCAATTTCAACCATTGTAACTTCTCGTTAAAGCGTTTTGGATTTTTTAAATTTAATTTCTTCCCCATCTTCTGCCAATATATTAGCTTCAGATACAACTCATCACTTAAAAAATCAAAACCACCTCTATGATTAATAAAAGATATTGCTTTTCTAAAAACATCCATTTAAGTATTACCTCTCTTCTTATCCAAAAAATCAAATCTTATGAGTAAAACAATAATGAATAATAAATACATTGAAAGATGTGTATCCCATGGAAATCTACTATAGTCTGAAATGACAATGGATACAAAAATCGCATAAATGCACCCCTCAATATAACCACTTGATTTAGTCTGCCATCCCCAGTAGAAAATTCTCAATATTGGGATATACCATAACAGCAGTCCGACAATTCCAAAATCTGCTGCCAGCTCTGAATAATTGCAATGAGAATAAACCGGCTTCATATATACACCCATAATTGTAGGATGGTCTCGTAAAAAGCAAACAAATCCATCCACACCGTATCCAATCCATGGTTTTTGTTTGAACATGATAAAAGCTATTGCTTTATAGAAATCTCTTCCCATTGCACTAGTATCAGATGAATCTTTACCAAGTACTGTATTAATCGCGTTTTCAATTCTAAGCCAAATCACATCATGCAGATACGGAATTGATTGTACCAAAAATACAACTACTATCATACCAAGGACTGCAAGTGCAATCTTTTTTATCGCCACTTTTGCATCTTTCTCTAGCAGTATACAAATTGCATAAATCACTATAATCTGCAGAATGGATGTGCGAGATCCTGTGCAGACAGTTAAAAACAAGAAATATACACACAATAAATTTCCATATTTCATGTTCCAGTATTTTTTTAAATATGCACATAAGACGGATAGTGGGGCTGCCACAGCGCCTATCTGATTTCTGTGTTGCCCAATTGCAACACCAAAAGAAGTTGTTCCAATCGTTCCACCCGAAAGAACAGTCGTAAAAAGTGCCATTACGCCCATTACACTACAAGCAATAATAAAGCTCTGCATTATCGAGATTACTCGCTCTTTAGAATTTGCATATATAAAAATCACAAATCCCATAATGCATATTCTAAACACTGTAATCAGCGTTTTCGAACCACTATATACGCTATATGCCCAACCTCTTGACAAAAACATTAATACGGTAAAAGCTCCGTACCACCCTATATAAAAAGGAAGATTACTAATTTCACTTTTTCTTACATAGCCACGTTTCAACAGAGGCATCAAGACATATGCTATTAACATTATTTGTGCAATCAACTGAACATATGTGTTTGTATACAGGCAAAACATTAGAGTAAAATATAGGGTAAACACTGTATTTGGTGTTATAATCTTATCGCCATCTACATATAGCCTCATTATTTTTTTCCTCCAAAGCTATTTTCGATTAGCAAATGCCATTTCTCAATTATTCTATTCATTTCCAGCTCATCTCTAATCGTCATAGATTTTTTGGAAAACGCACATCTCAAATCTTCATCTTTAGCTAATCTAGTCCAAGCTTCCACAATTTCCTTTTTACCTCCAACAGGAACCAAAAAACCATTCTCTGCATTTGTAATGTATTCTGCTGCTCCTCCCGGAGGGCAATCAGTACATACAGTTGGTATTCCTATAGCTAATGCTTCAAGCATTGAATTTGAAAGTCCCTCATAATCGCTTGTCAGAGTAAAAATCATTGCGTTAGACATAATCTCATGAATATCAGTACTATGCCCCGGAAAGTCAACGAACTCCATTAGCTGTAACGATTTTACCATATCTAGAAGTCTATTAAGTTCGGGACCCTTACCATATATTTTTAATTTGAATTCCGGATGCGTTTTATGGAATTCAGAAAATGCCTCTAGCATCAATGGGATATTTTTTTGTTCTGTCAACCTACAGGCAGTAATTATTTCTCTTTTACAATTAGTACCATTCCAGTATGGCAAATCACTCGTTAATGGGTTGCCTATAACAACCCCCTTTTTTCGAATTTCCTCTTCAAAACTATTTTTTGCATCCCTCGTCTGAAAAACTATTGCATTCGCACGTCTATACGAAAACAAACACATTGTTCCTTTTATACGTTGTTTTAAAACTTTTGCAGGGTCTATTCTCAAGGAATAAATAATTGGTGCTACGTTACTTAAATTACAGTATAACAATTCGTTAATCACAAATGAGATAATTACATCTGCCCCAAATTCTTTTATAACCTTCTTAATTCTCTTATTTCGTTTTTCCAAACGTTCAATCCCATTCTTAGCAGAAACATCAATATATGTATACTGAACATGATCATTTAGGACATATTCTTTATCCGATGAATAAGCCGCTACAAATAATACTGTATAGTATTTTGACAATCCATTTGCTAATATTGAAGCAACTCTTTCAGCACCGCCATCGCCTAGCCCTTGAGCAACAATCGCTACTTTTTTCATATTATACCTTTTACACGCTTTCCCTCTATAAATATCTCAATTTTCATATTTATCTAGACACAAAGTTATCATTTTTCCATCTGCTGTGCGATATCAGCATCCACGATTTCCTCGCCGGTCTTATGCTTCAGCTGCTCCTTGCTCGCCTCACTCAGACCGTTGTTAATCACACAGTTCATATCGCAGGTGCTGCACTTGTCCAGTTCTTCCTTAGTGACTTTGCCATCACGGTAGTCACGGCAGATCTTCAACTCGTACATGCTGTACGGATGCTTGGTGAACAGAGCCTTGAACTTATGAACCAGAACCCAAGTAGCAGGTTTCCAAATGTACTTATGCATCGCCGGTGAAACACTACCGATCATCCAGCAGTCACGGTCGCAGCAACGAACCTTTGCACGAACTTTCTCTGCTTCCGGGCTGTTCCACAGCTCGTCCCAAGTCTGATTGTTCAGGTTGCCCATTACTTCTTTATCCTTGGTGCCATTGCAAGGCATGACATCGCCATACGGGTCGATGAAGAAGGTATCGAAGCTCATGTCGCAAGGCAGCAGACGCCTCTGACCGTAGATGTAATTGATCAGGCCGTGGTTAAAGTAAGCACGGAACCACTTCTTCGGGCTGTTGCTACGGAGCAGCTCGTTGACCAGATTCTCAAAGTTCTTTGCAACCATCGGGCGGTCGTGGATGATGTTCTTTGCTTCAACAAAGTAGAAGCTGTTATGCAGAGATGCGGTTGCAAACTCCATGCCCATCTCATCAGAAATCTTGTACAGCGGAACCAGGTCAGGAGCGTTCTTGTCCTGAACGGTCATACCGAATCCAACGTCCTTCATGCCCATCTCACGCAGCTTCTTCAGCGTGCCATACCCACGCTGGTAGCCGTTCTGCAGACCACGGATCTCGTTGTTGGTCTGCTCCAGACCCTCGATAGAGATACGAATACCGATCTGCGGGAACTCCTTGCACAGGTCTACGATACGATCGGTAAAGAAACCGTTCGTGGAAATAACGATACGGTCGGACTTCTTGTACAGTTCACGCACGATATCCTTCAGGTCGGTGCGGATAAACGGCTCGCCGCCAGTGATGTTTGTGAAGTACATTTTCGGCAGCTTCTTAATGGTTTCGATGCTGATTTCCTCTTCCGGCTTGGAAGGCGCTTTATAGCGATTGCACATAGAGCAACGCGCATTGCAACGATAAGTGACGATGACCGTACCATTTAACTTCTTTTCTTCAGACATGATTAACTCTCCTAACTCTCTCTTTTAAGAATGTTTCGATTTTATTTAAGAACCACTTTGCACATACTGAGAACACGATTGAATCACAGATGACTGAGACTATCGTAAAAATGTATAGAATCAAACCATTATCAAACAGATGAGCAAAGAGCATTATTTCAAGTGCACAGTAAAATTAACACGCAAAACAAGTAAAGTTCAAACCTGATATCTTTAGTGTTTTTTCTGTATAGATTTCAAATCAAAATACTCTCCTAATTTGTAATCCCACTCATCTGGTTCAAATTTTGTAAATCCACCAAAATGATAAAATGTTAGTTCTCCAAAAAATACTTTATTCTCCTCTTCATAAAGATCTACTCTTACATGCGGAAATGGTTTTGAAAGTTTTCTTGCTATTTCAAGCATTTCATTGAAGTATTGGGGTTTGTTTAGAGTCATATTATGTTCATGTGCATTAGTAATGGGGAGCCTATTCCATTTCTTATCGAAAAAATCGAACTTAAGATGCTCTGTTCCTCTATCACTTGCTACAAATAAGAATTCCGGTTCTCCATTAAAACAGAAAAATTTATAGTCCTTTATCTGGTTTTCATCTGAACTTTTTATTAACCTCTCTCCAATAATTCTGAAAGGCACATCATAATAAGCCCATTCTTTTGTTTTCGTTGCAAAACTACGCTTACTATATTTTGTCAGTGTTTTTTTAGCTTCTTCCCAATTAAAATTCGACTTATTTTTACAAATAACAATATCTCCGCTTCCATTTGTAGGTTTCAACACAAACTGATTCGGCAAAGCATCGTAATCAATTTCATCTATGCTGTTCCATACTCCAAAACACTCGTTTAAATACGCATCACCTATAGATTCTCTTACATATTGACGAACTTCATATTTATCCACACATTTCCGCATAAGTGGATCTCTATAATATAATTTATACCAATTAATCTTTTCTGTAAGTGCCTTTGGATTATCCAGGTTCAATTTACGTCCAAACGCCAATCTGTATGTAATTTTTATATAATCTTTTTCTGAAAGCCAGTCTAACAATCCTTTTCGTTCAAGGCCGTAAACTATTTTTTCAGGATGTTTAACTACTTTTAAAAAAATATTATCCATTTCATTTTCTCCTTACAGATTCAAAAATACGCATCAAAGAATCATAATGAGTCTGCGGTGCAAACCGATCTTCTAATCTAGCCCGGCTTGCAGCTCCCATTTTCTCTACCAAAGCATTGTCATCCAGCAAGGCAACTTTTTCGCACAATTCCTGAGCATCGGCAGGCTCAAACAGATAACCATTAATGCCATCCAAAACAAGTTCTGGTAAGCTTCCGATATTGCTTGCAATAACCGGCTTTGAATACTGAAAAGACTCCAATGCAGTATTCGGAAGGTTATCATACCAAATAGACGGAATCAGTGTGAATCGTGCGCCCTTGATGATCTCTTCCAATTCCTCTCCGGCTTTGAAGCCCAAGAACTCAACATTCTTAATGTTCTTCTCTTTGATATATGCCTTTAACCTTTTTGCCTCGTCTGTTGTATCATCGCCCATTATTTTCACATGGCGATCCGGCATCATCTCATATGCTTTGACGACAGTGTCAACACCCTTTTCCTCTGTCACACGTCCAAAATACAAACCATATGTTCCAACCTGTGGTTTGCCGACTTCTGATTTGCTTGCAGTAAATGTCGGAATACAGGTGATTTTGTTCTCATCAAAACCATTCTCAATCAGTTTTTTCTTTAAAAACTCAGACGGCGTAATAAATGCATCCACACCTTTATATACATTCATCGCCTTATGTACTTTCATAGAAAAAACTCGAACGACCGATGCAAACAGCGACCCCTTTACACATCTTTTCTTTATGCAGGTCCTATATCCCTTCGTAAGGCACTCTTCGCATGGTTTCTTGTTGTACATAAAATCAAATCTAGGGCACAGTAAAAAGTAGTCTGACAGTCGCAGCACTACCGGAACACCCATCTTCTTTGCACCACAAATCGCGCTCGGTGAAAGCTTATTTACAAAGTGGATGATATATACCAAATCCGGCTTTACATCTTTGATTTCTTTCTTAATAGCTTTCTCAACCTCAGTGGAATAGATACTGCGAGTCAGCATTTGCCATATGACCTTTGGGGTCTTTTTACATTCTTCAAAATAAGTTGCGTCACGGCTTCCAATCGGCTCTACAAAATATTTGGAATACTCTGTTTCAACATTTTTGTTAGAATGGATGGAGAACGGAATCACTTCATGACCATTATCTTCCAACATTTTCTTAATGTTGAACATATATTTTTCCGGTCCACCCGAAATAAAATATCTATAATTAACCAGTAAAATTCTCATATCTTTAATCCCTCTGGAAAATATCTCTTGTATAAACTTTTTCCTTCACATCATCCAAGCACTTGTCATAGCGGTTTGCGATGATTGCCTGGCTACGCTTTTTGAACTCGTCCAAATCATTAACCACCACTGATCCGAAGAACTTCTCGCCATCTTTCAGCGTCGGCTCATAGATAATAACCGTTGCACCCTTGGCTTTAATGCGCTTCATGACACCCTGAATGGAGCTCTGGCGGAAGTTATCACTGTTGCTCTTCATGGTCAGACGGTAAACGCCAACTACAACTTCTTTTTCCTTGCTCTCATCCCAACTGTCATTCGCTTCATAAGCACCAGCAATTTCAAGCACACGATCCGCAATAAAATCTTTGCGCGTACGGTTTGATTCCACGATTGCTTCAATCAGGTTTTCCGGTACATCTGCATAGTTTGCCAGCAACTGCTTGGTGTCTTTCGGCAGGCAATATCCACCATAACCAAAGGATGGGTTGTTATAGTGACTGCCGATACGTGGATCGAGGCAAACACCGTTGATAATCTGCTGGGTATTCAGTCCCTTCATCTCGGCATAAGTATCCAACTCGTTGAAGTAGCTGACACGCAGAGCCAGATATGTGTTGGCAAACAGCTTGACTGCCTCTGCCTCGGTGAAGCCCATGAACAGCGTGTCGATGTTTTCCTTGATGGCACCCTCCTGAAGCAGTTCTGCAAAGGTGTGCGCAGCCTTCACCAGCCGAGCATTCTCCACGTCGGTACCGACAATAATGCGGCTCGGATACAGGTTGTCGTAGAGTGCCTTGCTCTCGCGCAGGAACTCCGGGCTGAAGATGATGTTGTCACAGTGGAACTTCTCACGAACCGATGCAGTGTAACCAACCGGAATGGTGCTCTTAATCACCATGATGGCTTCCGGGTTATACTCAATTACCAATTTGATAACAGCCTCAACTGCGGATGTATCAAAGAAATTCTTCTTACTATCGTAATTTGTAGGTGCAGCAATGACCACGAAATCTGCATCGGAGTATGCTTCCTTAGCATCCAAAGTTGCTGTCAGATCCAGTTCTTTTTCTGCCAGATATTTCTCAATGTATTCGTCCTGAATCGGAGACTTCCGATTGTTGATCAGTTCAACCTTCTCCGGGACGATATCCACAGCCGTAACATGATGATGCTGGCTCAACAGCGTAGCAATGGAAAGTCCTACATAGCCTGTGCCCGCCACTGCAATTTTCAAATCCTTAAATTCTCTCATAATACTTATCTCCTCATCTGTTTTTTCTTCTGTTTATATTTACCCTCACTTTGAAAACACGCTTTTTACATACTCATAGCTGTTAATATCGCCAATGTCATAACGCTTACCCGGCATCCTATAAGCGTGCATCGGGGTCTGCTTGCTCAGCCATGCTGCAAAACTACCCGGTGCGTCATAACCGCAGCCGTTGTCCAGTGCTTCCTGAATGCGTTTTACATCCTCACTGCGATAGCAATAGAACGGCGGAACCGCCAGATTGCCTTTCGGCTCCTGTGGCTTTTCCTCATAGGATGTAATCAGGTTATTATCATCCACTGTGATGATTGCCGTTTTCTGCTGTTTTTTCAGTTCATTTTCCTCGTGGCACATCACGCAGGAAGTTTCTTTTTCCTTTGCAAAATCCACGAAAGCGGAAAGGCTGAAGTCCAGCACGTTATCACCGGCCATGACCAGCAGATCATCGGAAATATTCAGCATTTCAACTGCAAGCTGAATATCCTTGACAGCGCCCAGACGCGTTTCATTTGTGCTGGTTCCATCATCAATCACCGTGATCTCATAAGGACGAACTTTTTTCTTATTATTTTTCCAGTCCTCAAAGTGCTGTGCAAACTTGTGATTGGAAATCACTACAAATTCATCAATATCAGTGGTTTCCACTAAATCGTCCACCAGCCAGTCGAGAATGGATTTCTCGCCAACCTTCAGAAGCGGCTTCGGAAAATTCTCTGTCAGCGGATAAAGCCGAGTGGCATATCCTGCTGCTAAAATCAAACATTTCATCTATGGTTTCCTCACTCATGTATTTCTATCGGCAGTCCGTCTGGGTCATGAAAGAATGTCATTTTATCTTTCGTGTAGGTATCAAATCGAACTGGTTCGCACTCTATTCCCAGCGATTTCAGTTCTTTGACCGTTTCTTCTACGCTTTCTACTCGAAATGCCAGATGCCGCAACCCACAGGCTTCTGGACGGTTCACTCTTTGGGGAGAGTTCTTTTCTGCAAATATCTCAAGTTCTGTGTGTTCATCTACTCGAAGATCCAGCTTCCAGTCACCACGCTCTGCCCGGTAATTTTCCCGAATCACTTCAAAGCCGAGCTTCTGAACATAGAACTCTCTCGCCTTTTCAATGTCGGAAACAATTATAGCGATATGGTGTATCGAACTCAGTTTCATAACTCCACACCATCTGCGCTCTCACACAAGTGGAAGCTATACTTTCCTTCCAGTTCCGGGAAAGCTTTCAGATATTCTGCTCCGACCTTTGCCTCAATTTCTTCTGCTTTGTTCGGATCAATCAATGCCATGCAACAACCCTTGAAACCTGCACCGGAGAACCGGCCACCGTAGATTCCATCGGTATCTGTCATGATCTCATACAGTTTTTTCAGTTCATCGCAACCACACTCATAGCTATAAATCGAGGACTTGCCGCTTTCAAAAACAAGCTGACCATAGCCTTCCAGATCACCTTTGCGCCACAACTCTGCACCGTTTTCTGCACGAGCGAATTCGCTGTAATAATGCTCTGCCCTGCGCCGCCACAGTTCCGGCAGGCGATCCTTATAGCTTTCAAATACTTCAAACGGCACATCCCGCAAGCGGGTATTGGCAAAGGTGTCATAATCCATCCCTGCATAACCCATCAACGCATAAGCCGCTGCTTTGCATTCATCCTGCCGCAGGTTGTATTTGGAGTTTTTCAAGGAGCGTTCCAGGCCAGAGAAGAAAATTGCTACTTTGTAAGGTTTCATTGTCTCGTTGGTCGGAATCAACTCGTAGCTGTCATCTTTCGTGTCGAGGTATAGCAGATGGTTCTTCTTGGAAAGGACTTCACAACTCTGGTCAAGCTTGCCACAAGAAACACCTACATACTGGTTTTCTGCGGCTTTTGCAGTGAGAATCATCTCCATCGGTTCCAGATGAATACCGTTAACTTTGCACAGTGCCGACAGAAAGCAGATAATAACCGCTGCCGAAGAGGAAAGACCACCAATCGGCAGACTTCCTTCGATGATGCCGGACAGACCAACTTTCAGCCGGTACTTCTCGCTCAGCATCTTTGCTGCGCCACGCAGATGGTCAGCCCAATCTCCTTCTTTTTCCTCTGGCACTGCATTCACGAAGAACTGCGCACGTTTCGGGAAATTCAACGACTGCAATTCCACAACACCATTGTGTTTCGGATGGTATGCCATGTGGATGCCCTTATTAATTGCCAAACCATTGATCTTGCCATACTGGTGATCAATGTGAGCTCCAAGCGGGCTGATGCGGTACGGACAGAAAGCTACACCATACGGTTCCTGATGGTATAATTCCTTATAAACCTCAACACACTTCATTTATCTGATTTCCTATTCTTTCTTATTTATAAAATTCTGCATACCACTCAGCGAACTTCCTCAGACCAGTTCTCAGACTTGTACTCGGCTTATACCCGAAATCACGCTCCAGTGCGCTTGTATCTGCATAGGTCACAGGCACATCACCCGGCTGCATTGGAACCAGTTCCTTGTGTGCCTCGAAGTCATAATCTTCCGGCAGAACCTTTGCACGAACCAGCTCCTCACTCAAAATCTGCACGAAGTCCAGCAGATTTTCTGGATTCTGATTGCCGATGTTGTAAACTGCATACGGCGGAATCGGCAGACCATCTTCACCGTTCTTCTTGTCCGGGGCTTTCCTCATCACACGGACAACGCCCTCAACAATATCATCGACATAAGTAAAGTCACGCTTGCAGTTGCCATAGTTGAAAATCTTGATGGTTTCGCCCTTCACCAGCTTGTTGGTGAAGCCAAAGTAGGCCATGTCAGGACGGCCTGCCGGACCATACACGGTGAAGAAACGCAGACCAGTGGAAGGAATGTTGTAGAGCTTGGAGTATGCGTGTGCCATCAACTCATTAGATTTCTTGGTGGCTGCATAAAGGGAAACAGGATTATCCACCTTATCATCTGTGCTGTACGGAACCTTTTTATTAGAACCGTAGACGGAGGAGGAAGAAGCATAAACCAAATGCTCCAGACTCTCACAATGACGGCAGGCTTCGAGGATATTAAAGAAGCCGACCAAGTTAGATTCCACATAAGCATCCGGGTTGGTGATGGAGTAGCGCACACCAGCCTGTGCTGCAAGGTTGACTACCACAGACGGCTTGTACTTCTCAAACAGCTCGGTGATCAGTGCCTTATCAGCGATGTTGCCTTTTACAAAAGTGAATGTAGGATACTTGGCCAGCTCATTCAGGCGGAATTCTTTCAGTGCCACATCATAGTAGGCATTCATATTGTCGATGCCAATTACCGTAGCAGAAGGAGCCTCCTGGTAGATTCTCTTCACAAGGTTGGAGCCTATAAAGCCCGCCGCGCCTGTGACTAAAATTGTTTTTTTATCTAAAGTTACTGTGCTCATATTTTTACTCCTCAATTTCTTATCTTCACAAATTTATTCGGATACAGGAAGAACTCTAACCACTTCGTTTTCTTCATAATCCAAGCTGCAATGATTGGACCTATAAAGCTAATTCCTAGCCCCAACACCACATGAATTACAGAACTTTCGATCCCCAACTTCAGTAAGACTGATCTCATTGGTGCCGCAAACAATGTATGCATTAGAAAAATCGGCATTGTGTATTTTGCAAGAAAATCCATGCCTCTGCCAAATCTTCTTTCACCCCCCGCCACCATCAGGATGACGGCTACACAAGCCAACAATCCCATTACGAAAGGAATCACGCCACCACTAATTCCTGCCTTATACACCACCACACTCAAAATCATAAACAACAATCCGCATATCGTTCCTTGTACTTTTCTGCCCTTCAACTGCACATTAAATGCACAAATACTCATACCGAGCACAAACCAGATTTCGTTTGAGAGAACTGTTGATACTGCGTAAACGCCGTACCCCCCCCCCAGTCAAAATTAGGCCTTTTGCAGTTAATGCAACTACTAATCCAGTTGCGGCTACTTTCACACTGTTAAAAGTCGGCGTAACAAGAAAAATGAAGAACAATGCATACAGATACCAGTACGGTGCTGTTGGGTGAAGGAACAATGTATCTCCTAGACCACCGATTTGGTCGTTGACACTGCTTGAGAACACTTTTTTCAGTACCCATGTTGCAGTCGTAAAAGTCGCATATGGTACGCCGAGTGCTAACATTTTTTTTGCTACATTTCTGCGCCACCTTCCCAAACTGTTTACCTTGCTGTACTTCTGATAAAGGTATCCGCTACAAATGAAGAATAACGGCACGTGGAAGTAGTAAATCGTTGTGTTAAACCATTTGTACAAATCGTTTTCAGGCATAATACTTGCCTTCGTCATGCTTTGGAAGAAATGACCTAGCACAACCAATATACAGGCAATGACTTTTATATCATCGACCCACTTTTCTCTTGTTTTTACCGCAATCTGTTTATTCATGTATTTTCCCTTTTATATTCTATTTCACTACCTCTGTTCAGATGAAGCACTTCCAATGTATTGTTCATAAACCAGAGTGCTCCATACAAACGCAGGTAGTGATACTGAAAGTTCTTATGATAATTTCATCTGCTGTTGCTGAACCTAGGTAGCGAGATTAAAACTGCTCTTACAGTTCCACCGATCTCTCGAAAAGCGCCGTAAATACGCTATTTTTCTGGCGTTTTCACTATGTACATCTCACTACCTGCGTTCGGTTAGAGGAGATTATTTATCAACAATATTTTCATTTGTTATTTACTCCTGTACAGCTTTACTGTTTCTTCCACAACATTATCCCAGTTATATTTTTGGCAAATAAAATCAGCGGCTGTTTGTTTCAGTTCAGCTACATGTTCTGGATGTTCACAAGCTTTTTGCAAGGTGGTCCTTAAATCCTCAGTATCTGATTTCTTAAAAACCAATGCCTTATCTTCCACGACTTCTACACATTCTGGAATATCTGAAACCAGACAGCAGTTTCCGTAGCTCATTGCTTCCAGAAGGCTTAATGGCATACCTTCCAGGTCGGATGGTAATGTGTAAATATATGCGTTGCTATATAGTTCATCTAACAGCTGGCCTTGTACAAAACCGGTGAAAATGATTCTGTTATCGCTTTTTGCTGATTCCTGTAACTCTTTCATAAAGGAATCTGTATCACTGGAACCGCCTGCAATTACCAGTTTTTTATTTGTTTTAACAGCTTTAAATGCTTCAATCAGATATCGCAATCCTTTTTCAGGAACTAATCGGCCAAGGAACAAGATGTAGGAATCTTTTGTAAGGTCAAATTTTTCAGTGATTAGTTTTGCGCTTTGGATTTCTGGTCGGTTTACACCGTTTGGAATGAAGCGGGTCTCTCGGCCATAAGTATCCTTGAAATAGTCCTGAACACCTTTGCTTAAAACAACAATTTCATCTGCGTATTTCACAGCATTTTTTTCACCCTGACGAATGAATTTGGAACCAAAACCGGATTTCCATTTTTCACGCTGCCAGTCTATGCCATGTATTGTAACCACGACCCTTTTACCAAACATCTTTGGCAACCATGAGAAAAAAGCTGGTCCTTCCGCGTGAATATGTACAACATCATATTTTCCAAATGCACTATAAAGAGCTGCAAAAAAAGATGAACTAACAGCTGCTAATCCCTTTTTTTCAATCGTTGGAACAAATTTTTGGCAAATTCCTTTATATTCATTTTTTTTATCAAACTCTGCCCCGCTTACATGATGTCCCGACCGGTTATAGCAAGTAATCTTATGCCCATCCTGCGCCATTCTGGTGCAAAGTTCTTTTACAACAATTTCAATTCCGCCTTCTCTGCTCAGTCTTTTTTGACCAAACATAGAAATAGCTAATTTCTTTTCCATATGATTTAAAGTTTTCCTATTTCCTTATTTTGAAAAATATGTGGGAATTTCTTGTTGAGTAGACATTTCTCAGTGCGTACCAAAAACGCCTCTTTTTTCGGGCTTGCATATGACATTTTGGTTCATATACAAGCCCCTATGTCTTCTCATTTTTATCCAGTTCGGTGAACTTCATGACCGCTTTATGATCATTTTACGAAGCCACCTTGTATACAATTAGTATACCATTAATTTGTGATCCTACATCGCACCGTCCCGTTTGAATACAACCAGCACGGTTTTGAAAAGGATCTTTATATCCAGAGCAAAGTTCCACTCTGCAATATACTGTCTGTCGAGTTTTACTACATCCTCGAAGTCAGTGATATTGCTTCGTCCGCTGACCTGCCACATTCCTGTGATGCCGGGTTTGGTGGCAAGGCGGGCACGGTGATGAAGGTCATATTTTTCCCATTCATCTACCGTCGGCGGTCTTGTGCCTACAAGGCTCATGTCGCCTTTTAATACGTTAAAGAACTGTGGGAATTCATCCAGGCTGAAGTCTCGAATGATATTTCCAATTCCTTTCTTTATTGTACCATCCGGAAGTTTCTTGGTTCCGATGATTCGTGGATCCCATTCCAGTTTAAACATCATACCGTCTTTTACACGGTTTTGTTTCATCAGTTCTTTCTTCCGCTCTTCTGCATCCATATACATACTGCGGAATTTATAGATCTTAAATTTCTTTCCGTTCTTTCCCACACGGACCTGAGAGAAGAAGATCGGTCCGGGAGACTGTATGTAAATAAGCGGTCCTAAGATCACGGTAAGGATCAATGTGATCAGGCATCCTACCAGTCCGCCTAAAATGTCCAGAGCGCGTTTCATAAAAAGCTGCTTGGTAGTTGCATAGTTGATACTGGTTGTCAGTACTGTGTAGATTCCCAGGCGTTCTACAAATTTCTTTTCGCCGATCAGGTTGGATGTCTTTGCCAGTTTCATATGAACAACCGCGCCCATTTCTGTCAGCTGGTTTAACAGCGTTTCCGGATACGGAGCATCGTCTGGAAGATTTACAAATACTTCATCTACCCATTCCCTGCAGACGTAATCGGCTACTGTGTCTGCATTTGCTACAACTGTAATGCTATCTCCACAATCATGCCCTACAATATCGCAGTCGATCACTGCCACACCTGCAACATGAAACATTTCATAATTAAAATTGCGAATATTATAGACCACCGTATCCAGCATGCTTTTTGTAGTTATGATCAACAGAGAACGTTTCATGCTGGAACGCATTTTTCTTTTCAGCTGGTCTTTCCACAAGATACGGGTCAGATAAGAAACAAGTAAATACAGAACCGTCATATAAAGCAATGCCAGTCTGGAATAATCCTCGCTTCTTTTTATATAGAAAAGATAAAACGTAGTTACCAGGATCACCAGGATCACATGTTTTACTGTCATTGCAAATTCCTGATAATATCCACGTTTTAACACATTTTTCAAAGATTCAAAGAGTAATAGTACGCCGGCATCGATCACAACTAAGATAAATGCCACGTTACAGTATATTAAATGGCTATAGGGATTACTAAGGCCATTTCTTAACATATAAGCCAATAAAAATGCGATCTGTAAACTCAGTTGGTCCCAGATCATAAAATCCAGATGTTTTTCCCATCCTCTGGCGCTTTTTCGATACATATCCCCACTTCATCCTTTTTCGTTTGCGTTTGTAACAGAGCCGGGAATTTCTCCCGGCTCCATCATAATAGTTGTTATTTTGCAACAACCTGTACGGTACAAGAACCTGGTACAGCAAATGATACAGTCTTGGCAGAAGCGTTAAAAGTAACGTTCTTAACTACAACCCAAAGACCAGTGTTGTTGTCATAATATGCAACAGCAACTTCTTTTCCTGCAGTTAAAGCATCTACATACAGAGTAACATTGGTAGAAACATCCTGTCCTGCTGCGTTCTTAGAAACGATAGCACGGGTTCCACCTACTGATGCATAGTCTTCCAGACCTGAGTTAGGAATAACCTCACTTGGTGCCTTTCCGCTGTTCAGATCGTTGATATCGCTCTTAGCGCTATCTGACAAACCAGCAACTTCTGCATCACCGGTTGCAATACTTACGCTAGCTCCGTTATCGGAACTTACAGAACCTTTACCTGCGTCATTTCCTACCAGACCTACAGTTGTGCCCTTAGAGTCCTTGGTAGTTCCAACTACTTCTACTCTTTCGTTGTTAGCTCCCTGTACAACAGTTTTCTCTGCTTCTTTAGTCGCTCCGGAAGCTACTCCTGGAGTATTCTGGTTTTCTGTGTTGCCACTGTTTGAAACAGTGTTGTTTGAGCTTGATGAGCTGTCGTTGCCGATCGTTCCATCAGATTCGCTCTGGCTAGGGCTTACTGCTGCACCAGCTACTACTGGCATTGCTACCATAGCTGCAGCCATTGCCATGGCTACTAAAGCTTTCTTCTTCATGGTTATCACGCCTTCCTCCCTCTTTGGGGTAAAATGTATTTCAATAAGCAGCATGTTTCCACACTGGATATTGTATGGTAATTATTCTGTTTCTCGGTAAAATAGATTTAAAATAATATCAATTGCTGCCCGACGGTCAGCACGGTATACATCGTACTTCTCCGTTGTTTCTCCGGTTCCGGGAACTGTGTAAAAATCTTCGCTGGTTAAACTGCCAGCTTCCATTCCATCCATTGCTATCTTTATATACTGATCCTTGGTCATATCTGTTACCATATAGTCCTGGATCATATCAAACAGATGTGCCACGATCTGGCTGTCTGTTTTGGATGCGGCTTTTACTGCCTGAAAATACTGTGTAATATATTCCTGCTGCTGGTCCATGCGGTACAGTGCAGAAAAATCACGGTTTGTATCACGGTAACGTACAAAGGCTTCTGCCTGATTTCCATGGAGAGTGACCTGATTACCTTTGACAAATGCCGGATCTTTTTTCTCCATTCCCTCAGTAGGAATTGTTACCGTAACACCGCCTACAGCATCATTTAACTGTGCTACTACTGTGGTATCAACTGCCATATACTGATCAATAGTAAATCCGCAAAGAAGCTTCTGTACAGATTCAACCATATTTTCACAGCTGCCTTCCCTGCCATCCCCATAAGCATACGCCATAGTCAGCTGAGTGATCTTGGTATCATGAAGGGTTCTTTCCTTATTTGTAATAGGAATTTCTGTCATGGTATCACGTGGGATCATCAGGATCTTTAATGTATGTCGGGCAGTGTCCTGGGCGATCAGAAAGATACCGTCCGACTGACCGGCCAAGCCCAGCTCCTTTGTCTCTGTCATTGTATCACTTCTGTCAACACCCATACAGAGGATTGCCTTTACATACTGGTTTCTTCTGTAATTTTTTCCTTTATAGGTCAACTGATCCTGGGCTAAGATAGGCACCAGATTCAGATCTCTTGGATCTGCTGTCAATTCTTCTTTTTGCCCCGGAGCAATTCCTATTTCTTCTTCATCAGCTGTCTGAGACTCTGCTTCAGCTTTCTGTCTTTCTTCATTGCGTGCCTGAATGATCAGTTCTGTTGCCTGCCGGTTTTTGTACATAGTCACGCCGCCCCAGATCCCCAGGGTCAGTGAAACAAGTCCTATACCGATCAAAGCGCTGTATATCTTCTTTTTCATATCAATCAGCCTGATTTCCTGTGTAACTGTTACTTATCAGTTGTCTGTGCTGCTTCGGCTTTTTCATATGGACTGTAGGCACCGTATTTATCATACTTACCATATCGGCCATACTTACCGTATTTACCATATTTTCCGTATCTGCCATAATAACCATTCTGGCTAAGGTCAACTTTGTTTAACACAACGCCCAGAACACGGCAGCCGGTCTTGTCCAACTGGCTCTTTACCTTCTGTTCCAGACGGTAGCTTACTGCACCCTGTTCAACAACGATGATCGCACCGTCACAGTTGCTGGCTACGATAGCACCATCGATCAGGTTTGCCATAGGCGGTGTATCGATGATCACATAGTCGTAATCTTTCAGAGACTGGATCAGATCATGGAACAGATCTTCTTCCAGAAGCTCTGCCGGGTTTGGTGAATATGGTCCGGCAAAAATAACGTTGAAACCTTCATAGTTTGTTTCGTAAATAATGTCTTCTCTGTTTTTCTGACCGCTGAGGTACTGGGAAAGACCGTTTACCTCACCTTCCAGCTGATAACGGGATACCAGAACAGATTTACGGATATCTGCATCAATGAAGATTACCTTTTTACCGATCTGTGCTAATGATGCTGCTACAGAAAAGGCAATATCACTTTTTCCTTCATCTGGAAGTGCGCTGGTAAACATAATGGTGCGGATGTTGCTTCCGCAGAACTGGATATTGGTACGCAGGGTCTTAAGAGATTCTCTATAGTTATAATCATCTTTTATTTCGCGTTTTAAAGAAATTACTTTGTTATTCATTTACGATCTCCCTGCTTTCCTTTTTTCTTATCGTTTTTGTTATGCATATAAGAACGGCTGAGTGTCTGCTCATTCTTATTCTCTTCTGCTTCGCCTTCACGAAGTGGTACAGATGCAAGAACAGTCAGGCCCATATATTTCTCTACATCTTCTTCTGTCTGAATAGTATCATTTAACAGCTCTTCTACAACTGTCAGACCACATACCAGAACAATTCCTAACATAGCTCCGATCATGGCATTCTTGCCATTGCTTGGGCTTGCCTTTTTATCAGATACAGTACCTTCCTCAATTACTTTAGGAGGAACCATTTCCATAATGTCTCCGATATACTCGGAAGAAGTCTTTGCAACGGAGTCTGCAATATCCTTTGCCATCACCGGATCTGGATCCTGAGCAGTGATAGAAAGAATTCGGGTATCATTTGGGTTATTAATAGTGATCTTGCTGACCATATTTTCGTAACTGATATCCAGTTTCAGTTTATCAATGACTTCTGAAATAACCGGACGGCTGGTTACGATGATCTTGTAGTCCTGAGTCAGCTGGCTTCCGATCTGCAGGTCAGCTAAAGATGTCAGTGTAGTTTCTTTTGAAAGAATATATACCATTGAAGTCGAGGTATACTGCGGGGTAATAGCAAACTTGCTGAACAGGCCGAAGGCGCCCCCCATGATCACGCCTGCGCCAACAATCCAGAGAATTCTCTTCTTTAACGCGCGGAACAGCTGGAGAAGATCGATCTCTACTTCGTCATCATTCATGTTGATTGTCTTGTTATCCATACGTACTTTTTCCTTTTCTTCCTATTATTATATAGTTTCTTTTTTTATGACGCGCAACGCGTTCTGGTAAGTAAGGCACCAGATCTGTTGTGCATCAATATGACCGTCAAGCCATTTGAGTGCCTCTGTGATCTGAGGCGGTCTGTAATCTGACCTGTGCATGTCTGTCCCCAGGAAATGGATCACTCCTGATTTTACCTGTTCCCTGCACCACCGTACCTCCGGTGAGAACCAGTGTCCCTGGATACTGTCGTAATTCATCTGAAGTTTACATCCAATATCAAGGAGCTCTGAAGTTCCTTTTTTTCGCAGGCAACCGTAACGCTCCATATGAGCAAGAATAGGCGTGTACCCGTTAGAGACCAGTTTGCGGATCCCCTGAAAAAGAATTTCATAAGAAACAGAAGGCATAAATTCTACCAGAACATATTGGCTGTCTACCATGGTATATGCCTTCCCCTCATTCAGGCGCTGTGCAAGCTCATCGTGATAAAATGTTTCCTGTCCTGGAAAGATCCTGAACTTAGGATAGGTTTTCCGAATTTCCTGCTGAAGAAGCTTTGCTGAGTCATTTAATCCTTTCAGCACATGGCGTCTGGAATAGTGAGGTGTAGCGATCACACCTACAATCCCCTGGTCGGCCGCCCGTTTCAGCATTTCAACGGATTCTTCCATTGTCCTTGATCCATCATCCACACCCGGTATCACATGTGCATGAACATCTATTATTCGCTGCCGAACTTTCATTTTTATTAGTACCTTTCCTCCGGAATATTCTCAATGGGTTTTAATGCAGAAATAAGAAGTGTCAATTTTTAAGAATACCACCCCCCCCCAGCTAAATACTATATAATTTCCGCTTCGGCACGCCGGGACTGCCTAAAAGGGGATTTTTCTATGCATGATTTTACCTCATATTCTTTATAAAAGAAAGGCCATTTTTGTTTTTTTATGAAAAATAAGGCAAAAGTTATTGTTTGTAACCTTTGCCTTAGTGAATTACTTCCTATTATATAGTGTTACACTGCGTTATTTCAGTTACAAAGCCAATTGATTTGCCAGGACAACACTGGCTGCCAGGCTGACAAACGCTGCTAAAAGTCCTCCTGCAAGTGTATAACGGGTACGGCTGATGCCTGCAGAACCGAAATAAACACTCATACAGTAAAGCACGGTTTCCGTACTTCCCATAAGAATAGACGCCATAAGCCCCACCTGGGAGTCGGGACCATAATTTTTAAACAGATCCAGCACCAGGCCTACTGCGGCAGAGTTGGAAACGAGACGTATAAAAGCAACGGGGATAATGGGGCCGGGGAGACCGATGGAAGTAGCCGGAACTTCTAAAATATGGGTTAAAAATTCTAAAAATCCCGATGCACGAAGGACGCCTACCGCTGTCATTAATCCAACTAATGAAGGAAGGACCTGGACAACGGTCTGCATCCCCTCTTTTGCGCCATATAAAAAATCATCAAATACCGGTCTTTTTCCAAGTATGGCGAAACCAACAATATAAAAAATGATCAGTGGAACCATAAAATCTGATAAAAATAAGAGAAAGCCCATAAAAAATGCCTGCCCCCACGCATGTTTTGTTTTTACAACATACGTAGAAACAGGCTTAATTATGTAACAAATATATCCCCCGCGCAAGCGCAGGGGATATAAGTAGGAAGTATGCATTTTGCGAATATACGATCCAGATTATGCCTCAGTAAATAATGGAGTGGAGTAATATCTGTCGCCACTGTCCGGAAGAAGAGCTACAATGGTCTTTCCTTCGTTTTCAGGACGTTTTGCAAGCTGGATCGCTGCGTATAATGCTGCACCGGAAGAGATACCGGTTAAGATACCTTCTGTTTTTGCAAGAAGTTTGGATGCTTCAAACGGATGCTCATTGTCGATCGGCATAACCTCATCGTAAATCTTGGTGTCTAATACTTTTGGTACGAAGCCGGCGCCAATTCCCTGGATCTTGTGGGCACCGCCGTGTCCTTCAGACAGTACAGGAGAAGTTGCAGGCTCTACTGCTACTACCTTTACATTTGGGTTCTGCTCTTTTAAGTATGTGCCAACGCCGGTAATGGTACCGCCGGTACCTACGCCAGCTACGAAGAAGTCTACCTGACCCTCTGCATCTCTCCAGATTTCAGGACCTGTGGTCTCTTTGTGGATCTTTGGGTTTACAGGGTTTACAAACTGGCCTGGGATAAAGCTGTCCGGGATCTCTTTTGCCAGCTCATCTGCTTTTGCGATAGCTCCGCTCATTCCCTTATCACCAGGTGTGAGAACGATTTCAGCTCCATAGGCCTTTAAGATGTTGCGGCGCTCTACGCTCATGGTCTCAGGCATGGTCAGGATCACACGGTAGCCCTTGGATGCTGCTACAGATGCAAGTCCGATACCTGTATTTCCGGAAGTTGGTTCAATGATAACCGAACCTGGCTTTAAAACGCCTCTTGCTTCTGCATCTTCGATCATCGCTTTTCCTACACGGTCTTTTACACTTCCTGCCGGGTTAAAGTATTCCAGCTTCAGTAAAATCCTTGCCTTTAATCCTTCTTTTTTCTCCAGATTTACCGGTTCTAAAAGTGGTGTGTTTCCTACTAATCCTGCTGCTCCCTTAACGATTCCTGCCATAATAAGCTCCTTTCCATGCATTGTATGATACCAGATCCTTCACCTTTTGATCCTGGTCCCATATGCCTATCTGTTTACTGGGTTTTGATTTATGGGTATTATAAAACCTATAAACCCACTTGTCAATAGGTTTATAGGTTTTTTGTATTGCTGACCATAGCTCCGCTGGCATCCATATAATACCAGGTATCTCCCACCTGTACCCAGCCGGTCTGTTTTACATAATCTTTCATGTAATACCATTTTCCGCCGATCTTCTTCCAACTGTTTGCAGGTATCTTTTCACTGTAATCGGTAAATGAAAGTTCAATGGTCACATGATCATTGATCCCGTCTACATTTCCTTCCTGTGTACACTGCCAGATGGTACGGTTTGGATAGCTGTTAATGGTACCATAGCGGGCGTACCAGATATCGTATGGGATTTCTGCTGTATTTAAGTGATTAGTGAGCCAGTCATTATTTGCATATACGATGGGACAGTAACCTGCATCTGCGATCACTTTACAGAAGGCATTGACATTTTCCGTGATCTGGGCGGTACTTAAGCCCTGTTCCAGCAGGTAATTGGACTCCACATCATAGGCAACCGGATATGACACCGGAAAATCCTTGATAACCTGGAGCACATATTCTGCTTCGTCTGCTGCCGTCTGTGCATCCAACGCCTGTGTATAGAAGAAAACACCTGTTTTTATACCATGAGCTGCTGCTTCCGTTATATTCCGGTCAAAATACGGATCTTTATCCTTATAATAACCAATACGGATCATGGCAAAACCGACGCCATCTGCAGCTACTTTTCCCCAGTCAATGCCATTTTCCCGGTTTGCACGGTTCTGATATTTTGTCACGGTGATACCTTTTGCCACTGCCCCTTCAATGGGAGTGCCGGAAGCATCTACATAACTGCCATTTTCAAAGTCCCATGCTTTTGCCTGGGCTGCCATAGGAAAAGCCAGCGAAACTGCAAGCATAGCTGCCGCTAATTTTAAAGATCTCTTATATTTTATATGCCAGATCTTATTCCCGTTCTTTCTCATTTATTATTTTCTTCCTTTCTCTGCTTTGCATTTTTAAGTTTTACTCTCATTCTTTGATTATAACATTATCCCATTATAAAAATATTAACTTTTGTCGAAGAAAGTCTAAAAATTCTCCTACCATTCTTCTAAACAGTCAGCTATAATAAATACAGTTATGCAACACGGGAGATTTTTTATGTCTAAAGTTTGGGAATTTTTCGAAAATATGAATGAGGCTGTTTATGCCTCTGATGTGGATACATACGAACTGCTCTATTTGAATAAAGCGGCCAGAGATCTGTTTCAGTTTAAGGATGAGTCTGATTATAAAGGAAAAAACTGCTATGAGATCCTGCAGCAATGTTCTTCCCCCTGTGCCATGTGCACCAACAACCGCTTAAAACCCGGTGTGTTTTATGAATGGTCCCGTTTTAACCCGCTGGTGCGTCGTTCTTATCTGCTGAAAGATACCATGGTAATTGACGATGGACGCAGAGTCCGTATTGAAATGGCAATTGACCTGGATATTCATGAACTGGCTAAACGTTCTTTTTCTGAATTTACAGACAATGAAGCACTGATCAATGAGGGACTTCGCTGTGCACTGGCAGAAGAAACACCGGAACAGTCTATTGATACATTATTACAGTATCTGGGGCAGATGTTCCAAAGTGACCGTGTTTATATTTTTGAGAAAAATAAACATGGCAATTTTGACAATACTTATGAATGGTGTGCTTCTAAGGTTTCCCCTCAGAAAAATATTTTACGCAATATCCCGCCGGAAACCATGGGTACCTGGATTCCTACCTTCCAGAAAGGTGAAAGTATTATCATCCGGAATGTGAATGAGATCGTATCTTATGACCCCACTGTATATGAAACACTGATACCGCAAAACATTGCGCGCCTTATTGTCAGCCCTATTTGCCGTGACCGGGAAGTAATCGGTTTCTATGGTATTGACAATCCGCCACTTGACCGTATGGATCATATTGCTTTTATGCTCCAGCTCCTTGGACATTTTATCAATTCCATGCTGCGGCGCAGAGACCTGGTTGGGAAACTGGAAACATTAAGCTACCATGACCAGCTTACCGGTGCGAAAAACCGTCATGCCATGAACGAAAAGCTGGCTTCTCTTGCAAACGGTGGAAGTCTTGGCATTATTTACAGTGATGTAATGGGCTTAAAGCAGATCAACGATGATTTTGGACACCAGGCGGGTGATGAGGCGTTGATCTATGCCTGTGAAAATTTAAAGGCTCATTTTCCGGATAAATGTGTTTACCGTATTGGCGGTGATGAATTTCTGGTACTGATACCGGGTATTACAGAAAATCTTTTTCAGTCTATGATCCGTTCTATGTTAGTTGACATGGCTAAAAGTTCGGTTCACCTGGCACTTGGTTCTGTCTGGGTGGATGACTGCACCGGAAAAGTAGAAAAATCGCTGTCTGAGGCAGATGCCAGAATGTATGAAGATAAACGTGCTTATTATGCCAAGAACCGGCAGTTAGACCGAAGGAGACACTGATCATGGTGTCTCCTTTTTTATTAGGATATACCCGAAATGAGGTGAGCATTTTGGGGAAGATCTATGTGGGGTTACGGAGATGATCCATGATCTTACAGAAAATGACCGCTGCCAGTGTACTTACCATTGTTGCTGCAAAACAGGGACCGGTGACGGCTGCCGGGGATGTACTGTGATACTGGCTTCTGTATGCAATGATATTCACCGGGATCAGCTGAAGGGATGAAATATTCATGATCAGAAAGGTACACATTTCATTACTGGCAGTGCCTTTCGAGACTGCGTGAATTGTCCTTTTCGCCACTTTCTCGTTTCTGCGCTCTTCTTCTACCTTTTCCAGTTCTTTCATGGCTTTTAAGCCTGCAGGTGTCGCCGCCCAGCCAAGTCCCAGGATATTTGCAATGAAATTTACACAGATCTGTCTGGCGGCTTCACAGTCTGGCGGCAGATCCGGAAAGAGGAATTTCAAAGCCGGTCTCATTTTCTCTGAAAGCTGTTCTACCAGCCCGGCTCTGCTTCCGATCTCTAAGATCCCGTTCCAGAAAACTACGATCCCCAGCATGGTGATACTCAAGGTCACGGCTTCCCCTGCTGCGTTTAAGGTTCCTTCTGTTACCTGAGCCAGCCTTCCGTGAAACGCGCCCCATATGATCCCCAGAAAAAGCATTCCGCTCCAGATATAATTTAACATATTCCTTTTTCCTGTATTGCCCATACGCCCATTTATACACATTTTATGCTCTTTCACACAGAGAAATACACATTCTTATGGTGGAAAAAGTTATCCACAATCTAAATCTTGTATTTTCTCTTCTTTTTACCACATATCTTGTGTTTGTCGGTGGATAATGTGGATAACTTTGGGGATAACTCTGTTTATAGTGTGTGTAAAGCATGGGGAAACTGTGGGGAAATATGGATTTTTATGTGGAAACCGGAAATTTTGTGGATTTTTTATCCACATTTTGGCAGATTTTGCGGTTTCCTTTTGGGCTTTTCCTTGTTTTTTCCTGCTTTTTCTTGTTTTGCCGTTTTACTGTTTTTATTTTACTGGCATATACAGTTCCAGGAAATAAATGTTGCTGTCTTCTCCTAAAAACGAAGTCATATTATTGGAATACAGAACTCCTGTTGGCTCTGCTCCCTGTTCCTTTCCCCAGCGGACCATCTGGCAGGCTGTTTCTTCATCGGGATAAATATTTTCAGACTCCAGGATCGTATAAATACAGGGAACGGGTGCAGTCTGCGGATATTGTTCCAGATGGAAGTCACTGCTGATAAAGGGACCTACTTCCTGATACAGAAACAGCTTGGTGCCCTGCTCCTGCATCTGCCCTTCTTTTATGGAAAATTCGGTATAGAAATAAGTCATGTCCAACCCGCCTGTTTCAGATGACAGGGAAAACCATTTTTGCAGACTTGCGTGGAGACTGTCGCAAACTCCTAACTGATAGGCTACCGGAAAATTTTTCCAGGTACATTTTCCACCGTATTGCTCTGCCATTTGAATATCTTTTGTGGCAAGCCGCATACGGGCAATGGCCTGCTGATGATAGTGGATCTTCATCTCTTCCTGTTTTATACGGGTCTGCAGATGTTTTTTCATATATTCTACAGAATTCTCGCCTTTTATGTATCCTTCGATTTCTTCCAGGCTGTCATTCATTTTTCTCTTATATAGGATAACCATCAGTCTGAACAGGTCTTCTTCCAGATAATAACGGTATCCGTTTTCCTTTTTTCTCGCCTTTATGATCCCTTTTTTTTCATAAAAACGGAGAGTATCCCGGCTTACGCCCACAATTTCGGACATATCGCCTATGAGATACTCTCGCTGTTTTATTTCCGTTCTGTTTTCTGCCATGCCTTTCCAGTCTCCTGTTTTCCCATTTTCTCACGATCAACATTTCTTCCGAATGTGTTTATGAATGTTATCTTATCCGGATTTTGCGAGCTGGTCAATGGGACGCAGAAAATCGAAAGGAAACTGTAAAGTTTTATCTGGATATTTATCTTACTCCAAATTTGGTTCCCCGTTTGATGATACCGTTGCTGTTCCATTCATTGTAAACATATGGTCCGCCATCTGTGGTACCGTTTTCTGTAAATTCATGAGTTCCGCCATTATAGCTGTAGTTGCCCGTTACCATTTTGCAGGTACTGGTATCAAAATAATAAACATTTCCGTTGATCTTCATAATACCACCCTGAAGTTCTCCGGTATCAGCCGCATAATACCAGGTGCCGTCCTTCTGGATCCAACCGGTTCTCATTAACTGGTCATCGCCAAAATAAAACCAGTGATTTTTATACTGTACCCAGTTATTGGTGCAGTAAGCTCCATCACCCCACTGATACTTTACGCCTTTTCCTGTACCTGTAAAACCTGCTGCAAAAGATGTCATAGCGCTTCCTGCCGTCAGAGCCAGCGCAAGTACTGTAATAGCAAAACGTTTCTTCATAATTAAATGCCTCCTGCGTTTTTATATATGACAACGTCCCCCTCATGGAACATGTCCTTTTGTTTTATGCAGAAAGCATACACCTTGAAGTTACTCCAAGGTCAAGGCAAGTAAGGATTTTGTAAGGGTTTGTAAGAAAAAACGGCCATACCTTTTTATGGGTATGACCGGTATTTTTGGGGGGACTCGCGAACTCGTACCAACATGCTTATCTGTCTGCTTACGCAGGCGGTTCATGCGTTACAATTCTCCCACCAGTTCTTTCATCACATCATCTACTTTTTCAATCTTTTCGGCTCTGTAAGCGTTGCTGCCGCAGAAGAGAAGGGCGTTGTCTTCGTCTCCTTCTGCTGCATTTACCAATGCCTTTGTGATGCAGTAAGGAATGGTTTTGATATCGCAGTGTTCCAGACACTGGAAGCAGGTTTTGATGGCCGGACGGACGCCGTCTTTGATCTGCTGTAAAAACGGATTTAAGATGGCACGTCCTGGCATTCCTACCGGGCTCTGGGTGATAACGATATCTTCTTTTTTTGCGTTGATGTAAGCCTGTTTGTAAGCATCCGGAGCGTCACATTCTTCTGTCGTGACAAAACGAGTTGCCACCTGTACGCCTTCTGCCCCCAGTTCAAACTGGTGTTTTACATCTTCATGGGTATAAATTCCCCCGGCAGTTACTACCGGGATATGTTTCTGGTATTTTTCTTCGTAAGTCTTTACCACTTCCATAATGGAGCGGACTTCTTTATCGTAGGCTTCCTGGTTATAGGTATTTGGCACATCTTTGGTGTCTGCGCCGTACTCAGCCAGTTCTTCTCTGGAAAAGCCCAGATGACCACCGGCTAAAGGTCCTTCTACTACTACAAAATCAGGAACCTGCTTGTATTTTCTGTCCCAAAGTCTGCAGATAACCTGTGCAGACTTTGCGGAAGATACGATGGGGGCAAGCTTTACTTTTTTTACTGCCTGCTTGCAAAATTCTTCGCAGTTTTCTTTTGCATCTGCAATACCGGCTTTCATCTCTTCGTAAGCAGCCTGTGCATATTCCGGAAGACGTACCGGAAGACCTGCGCCGGATACAATGGCATCTGCGCCGGATTTAATGGCTTCCTTGACCCACAGGTCATAGTGCTTGGTGGCTACCATAATATTAAAACCGATAGCTCCTTTTGGCGCAATCTCTCTGGCTTTCTGCATCTCCCGCCTGATAGCGCGCAGATTTGCCTCTACAAAGTTGGTCTTAAAATCAGGTTCCCTAAAACCGATCTGTGCTGTGGAAATCAGTCCCATGCCGCCGGAAGCTGCTACAGCTCCCGCCAGTTTATGAAGGCTGATGCCTACGCCCATACCGCCCTGGATCACTGGTCTTTGCAGTACCAGATCTCCTATTTTTAAAGCTTTGATCCCACTCATTACATTCTCCTAAATCTTTCGTATCTGTGCTCTGCCAGCTCTTCCCCTGACATATCCTGATACTTTTTCATAAATCCGATCATAGACCGGTCCATATAGCCTGCGATGCGGTACAGTGTATCTGTATTTGCCGGTTCTTCCTCCGGTATGATCCGCTCGATCAGTCCCAGTTCCTTTAAATCAGCAGCGGTCACTTTCATGACTCTGGCTGCTTCCGGCGCCTTTTTACTGTCCTTATAAAGGATAGACGCAAAGCCTTCCGGTGATAAAATGGAATAAATGGCATTTTCCATCATCCATACTTCGTTTGCTACTGCCATAGCCAGCGCACCGCCGCTTCCGCCTTCGCCGATGACGATAGAAAGCACCGGTACTTTTAAATCCGACATTTCAAACAGATTTCTTGCAATGGCTTCTCCCTGACCTCTTTCCTCTGCTTCCAGGCCGCAGAAAGCTCCCGGTGTGTCTACAAAGCAGATAATGGGGCGTCCGAAGGTTTCTGCCTGCTTCATTAAGCGCAGCGCCTTGCGGTAGCCGTCTGGAGACGGCATACCGAAGTTGCGACGGATATTGTCTTTGGTGTTCTTTCCCTTCTGCTGTCCGATGACAGTCACCGGCATGCCGTGGAACATGGCAATACCGCCAATAATGGCTCCGTCATCTTTAAAGCAGCGGTCTCCATGGAATTCCATAAATTCATCAAAAACAGCGTTGATATAGTCAAGAGCGGTGGGTCTGTCTGCCTTTCTGGAAAGAAGGACTGTATCCCAAGCACTCTTTTCTGTGTTTTCCTGAGACTGTGGAGCTGCCAGGGTATTTACAGGTATATCTGTCTTAACCCCGTTCTCTTCCACATCCATATCATGTTTTCTATGCATGTAAAGGATCCGTCCGATCACATGCTTCTGGTCCTGACGTGGAAGGATCATGTCTACAAAGCCATGGTCTAACAGGAATTCCGCTCTCTGGAAGCCTTCCGGCAGCTTCTGTCCAATGGTCTGTTCAATGACTCTTGGGCCTGCAAAGCCGATCAATGCCCCTGGTTCCGCAATGATGATATCGCCTAACATTGCAAAACTTGCAGTTACTCCGCCGGTTGTTGGATCTGTAAGAACGCTGATAAACAGCTGTCCTGCTTCATGGTGACGCTTTAAGGCTGCGGAAGTCTTTGCCATCTGCATCAAGGAAACAATGCCTTCCTGCATTCTGGCACCGCCGGAGCAGGCAAACAGGATCACCGGAAGTTTTTCTTTGGTAGCACGTTCTACTGCCTCAGTGATCTTCTCCCCAACTACATGGCCCATACTGCTCATGATAAAGCGGGCGTCACAGACACCTACAACAGCAGGATTTCCGTCGATCTTTGCCTTTCCAATAACAATGGCTTCATTCAGATTTGTTTTTTCTCTGGCTGCTTCTACCTTTTTTTCGTAATTTGGAAAATCCAGAGGATTGGAAAATGGCATTTCTTTATTCCATTCCTCAAAAGTTCCTACATCGGTAAGCATTTCGATCCTGCGGTAAGCATGAACACGGAAGTAGCCGCCGCATTTGGGGCATACATAGTAATTGTTCTTTACGTCTTCCACATAGATCGGCTGCCCGCATTTATTACATTTGCGCCATAAGCCTTCCGGGATGGATGGTTCTTCTCCTTCATGGCTTACCGGTCTGTATTTGGTATCTATTTTTGTATACGTTTTTCTGAACATGTTGCGCAGCATACGACAACTTCCTTTCTGCATTATCCTTATTCAGGATCATAAATATCCGTCCGGGACCTGGTCGCGGAGGATTTTCCAGATTAAAATCATTTTATGTAGTCCGGGAAATACTTTTCAATAAATCCGGTGTCTGTATCACCCTTCTGAAAAGCCTCATTTTCCAGGATCTCATACTGAAAATCAATATTTGTTTCAATGCCTTCTATGATGACCTCGCCTAAAGCACTGCGCATTTTTGCAATGGCAGATGCCCTGTCTTTATCGTAAACGATCAGTTTCATAAGCATGGAGTCATAGTTAGCAGGTACTTTATAATCATTGTAAATGTGTGTATCCACGCGGACACCATTTCCACCAGGAATATGCACGTTGGTAATGCGGCCCGGACATGGCATAAAGTGCTTTTTCGGGTTTTCCGCATTAATACGACATTCAATGGCATGTCCCTTGATCTGGATGTCTTCCTGTGACACACTTAATGGCTCTCCTGCGGCAACACGGATCTGCTCTTTGATCAGATCGATGCCGGAAACCATCTCTGTTACAGGATGCTCTACCTGGATACGGGTGTTCATTTCCATAAAATAGAAATTTTTGTCTTTATCCAACAAAAACTCAATGGTTCCTGCATTTTCGTAATTCACGGCTTTGGCTGCCTTTACTGCAACTTCACCCATTTTTTTACGAAGTTCAGGGGAAATGACCTCACAAGGGGACTCTTCCATTACCTTCTGATGACGGCGCTGGATGGAGCAGTCACGTTCTCCCAAGTGAACAACATGACCAAACTTGTCACCCATGATCTGAAATTCCACATGACGTGGTTTTTCAATATATTTTTCAATATACATGGTATCATCGGAAAATCCCTTTACAGACTCTAACTGAGCTGCATTAAAATGCTCTGTAAAGTCCTCTTCGCTTCTGGAAATACGCATTCCCTTTCCGCCGCCGCCGGAAGAAGCCTTGATCATGACCGGAAAACCGATCTCTTTTGCCATGGCAAGTCCATCTTCTGCTGTGTATACAGGCTCTTTGCTTCCAGGAACAACAGGAACTCCGGCCTGCATCATGGTATTTCTGGCTTCTGACTTATTTCCCATGCGGTTGATGATCTCAGCAGACGGTCCGATAAAGGTAATGTTGCACTGCTGGCAAAGTTTTGCAAAACGGGCATTTTCTGATAAAAATCCAAATCCCGGATGAATGGCATCTGCCTTCATTGCAACAGTTGCGGAGAGAATACGCTCCATATTCAGATAGCTCTGGCTGGAAGGAGCCGGGCCGATACAGATGGCTTCATCTGCCAGAAGAGTGTGCAGACAATCCTTATCAGCCTCAGAGTAAACCGCAACGGTGCGGATGCCCATTTCACGGCAGGCTCTGATGATGCGGACTGCGATCTCACCTCTGTTTGCGATCAATATCTTATTAAACATTTCAAATCTCCTATGGACCAGTATTATCTATCCGATCATAAAGGTCAGTTCGCCAACAACTGCGATCTTGCCGTCTACCGTAGCAGTTGCTTTTCCTACGCCAACCGGTCCCTTCTGCTTGATGATCTCACATTCCAGTCTTAAACGGTCTCCCGGAACTACTTTGTGCTTGAATTTTACGTTATTTAAGCCGCCAAAATATGCAGTCTTTCCCTTGAAATTCTCCTGGGAAAGAATCGCTACAGCGCCGGTCTGAGCCAGTGCTTCCACGATCAGAACGCCCGGCATAACCGGTTCCTGCGGGAAATGGCCTCTGAAATATGGCTCATCATAAGTAACAGATTTGTAGCCAACTGCCTTTACGCCCGGCTCTAATTCTTCAATACAGTCTACCAGGAGAAATGGATGTCTGTGCGGAATGATCTCCTGGATTTCTTTAATACCCATTAACATGGTTGTTGCCCTCCTATTTTCTCTCGGAACCAATGTTCTCCCGGAACCTTTTTTATTTGGAAAGGTTCCAGGAGGACATCTTATTTAATACGGAATAATGGCTGTCCGTACTCTACTACTTCCTCATTATTTACAAGGATCGCTTCAATAACGCCGTCATATTCGCTTTCGATCTCGTTCATCAGCTTCATAGCTTCAATAATGCCAAGTACCTGTCCCTTTTTCACAGTATCTCCCTCTTTTACGAAGCTTTCTGCATCCGGGGAAGAAGAACTGTAGAAGGTTCCTACTAATGGGGAGGTGATCACTTTATCAGAAGCAATGTCATGGCTTTCTGCTGCTTCCGGTGCAGCTGCAGGTGCTTCTGTGCTTACTCCTGCGGAAGCTGCAGTGACTACAGGTGCTGCACTTGGAGCCGGAACTGCTGCTACAGCGCCAGGTGCGCCAACGGTGATGATCTTTGCTTCTTCTTTCTCTTTCTTAAGGGAAATATGCATATCGCCCTGGTCCAGTTTAAAGCTGGTCAGCTTTGAATCAGATACAGCCTGAACCAGTGTCAGGATTTCATCCATATTCATGTCCACGTTCTCCTTCCTTATGCAGTGAATTTCTTCACGATCAGGCTGGCATTATGTCCGCCAAAGCCTAAAGAGTTGCTGATGGCATAATTTACATCCATAGATACGCCCTCATGCATGGTGTAATCTAAGTCGCAGCCTTCACCTGGATTTTCCAGACCTACCGTTGGATGTACATAGCCGTCTTCAATGCTCTTTACACAGGTAATGAACTCTACACCGCCTGCTGCGCCTAATAAGTGGCCGATCATGGACTTGGTGGAGTTGATCTTTACTTTATTTGCATGATCGCCTAAAGCCAGTTTAATAGCCTTTGTCTCGAATAAGTCATTGTGATGGGTGCTGGTTCCATGAGCATTTACATAATCAAGCTGCTCTGGGGTAATTCCTGCATCCTTCATGGCAAATTCCATTGCCTTTGCAGCGCCGCTTCCATCTTCTGCAGGGGAAGTAATGTGGTATGCGTCACAGGTTGCACCGTACCCAACTACTTCTGCCAGGATCTTAGCCCCTCTTGCCTGTGCGTGCTCTAAGGACTCTAATACAACGATACCGGCGCCTTCGCCCATAACGAAACCATTTCTGTCCTGGTCAAATGGGATAGATGCTTTCTTTACATCATCGGTGGTGTTTAATGCAGTTAAGGAGGTAAAGCCAGCCACACCAATTGGAGTAATACTTGCTTCTGTACCGCCTGCTACCATTACATCTGCCTCACCATGCTGGATGGAACGGAATGCTTCGCCGATGGAATGGGTACCAGTTGCACATGCAGTTACTACATTGATGCATTTTCCCTTAAGACCAAACTGGATAGAAACATTTCCTGCTGCCATGTTGCTGATCATTAAAGGTACTAATAATGGCTCTACTCTGCCAGGCCCTTTTTCTAACAGTCTCTTTTCATTACGCTCTAACGCCTGTAAAGAACCGATACCGGATCCTACGCTTACGCCAACACGGAAAGGATCTTCTTTTTCCATGTCAATGCCTGATGTTTCCAGAGCTTCCTTTGCTGCTGCCACTGCGAACTGGCAGAAAGGCTCCATACGGCGTGCAGTCTTTGGATCCATATACTGCTTTGGATCAAAATCTTTTACTTCTGCAGCCAGTTTGCACTTAAAATCAGCTGTATCAAAATGAGTGATCGGTGCAATGCCTACTGTATTTGACTTGACTGCAGTCCAAAAAGCCTCTACACTATTTCCAATTGGGGTAATAGCGCCCATACCTGTTACTACTACTCTTGTATTCATATATTTGACTCCTGTTCTATTTTTGCCTGATTGGCGGTGTAACGAAACAGCGAAAGCTGTTTTACTACATAGCCATGCCTCCATCAACAGATATTACCTGACCGGTAATATAGCGTGCTTCCTCAGATGCTAAAAATGCAACTGCATTTGCAATATCTTCCGTCTCACCAAAAGCCTTCATAGGAATATTTTCCATGATTGCTTTCTTGATATCATCCTTTAATACATCGGTCATTTCTGTCTTAATAAATCCTGGTGCAACTGCATTTACAGTAATACCGCGGCTTGCCAGCTCTTTTGCTGCACTCTTGGTCAGTCCGATGACGCCGGCCTTAGCTGCACAGTAATTTGCCTGTCCTGCATTTCCTAATACACCGGATACAGAAGAAATGTTGATGATGCGGCCGCTCTTCTGCTTTAACATCTGTCTTGCAATGTGACGGGTGCAGTTGAACACGCCCTTTAAGTTGGTCTGGATCACTGCGTCAAAGTCTTCCTCAGACATTTTCATTAACAGGTTGTCTCTTGTGATACCTGCGTTATTTACCAGGATATCCAGACGTCCATGCTCTTTCACTACTGCATCTAACATTTCCTTGCAGCTTTCAAAGTCGGAAACATTGCACTGAACTGCCTGTCCGTTTCCTCCGGCTGCCTGGATTTCTTTTACTACTTCCTCTGCCTTTGCAGCAGAACCATTATAATTTACGATCACAAATGCGCCTTTTGCCGCTAATGTTTTAGCGATCTGGCGTCCAATTCCGCGGCTTGCGCCAGTAACCAGTGCAATCTTTCCTTCCAGCATGTTTATTCTCCTTCTACGCCTCTTTTAAAGCTTCTACTACCTTTTCTATATCCTCTAACTTCTCAACGTTTAATGTTTTTACGCTGCGGTCGATCTTTCTCATAAAGCCAGCCAGTGTCTTTCCTGGTCCGATCTCAATGAAAGTATCCACACCGTCTGCCAGCATGGTTTCCACACACTGCTGCCATTTTACAGAAGAAGAAACCTGCTTTACTAAAAGATCTTTTACAGGTTCTGCCTCTGTTACATACTGGGCAGTCACATTAGCTGCATATGGGATAACCGGCTTGTGGATCTCTACGTTTTCAAGAACCTTTCCCAGCTTCTCGCCTGCGCCAACTAACATTCCTGAATGGAATGGGCCGCTTACATTTAACATAATGGCACGTTTTGCACCTGCTGCCTTTAACTTCTCACAGGCTTCTTCTACTGCTGCTTTCTTACCGGAAATAACGATCTGTCCCGGACAGTTGTAATTGGCGATCCATACACCGTCTATATCAGCAGTTACTTCTTCAATCACTGCTGCATCTAATGCCAGGATGGCTGCCATAGCGCCTTCTCCGGCAGGAACTTCTTCCTGCATGAAGATGCCTCTCTGACGTACCGTTGTAATGGCATCTTCTTCGCTCATAACCCTTGCTGCTGCCAGTGCACAGTACTCGCCAAGGCTTAAACCAGCTGCTACGTCTGGTTTTACGCCATTTTCTTCTAAAACCTTCATCATGGCAATGCTGGTGGTGACCATAGCTGCCTGTGTATATTCTGTAATATCCAGTCTGTCATTCGGCTCAAAGCAAAGCTCCGGAACAGAGAAGCCTAAAAGCTCTGTGGCTTTGTCAAATACCTTGCGGCCTGTTTCTGTCTGCTCATAAAAATCTTTTCCCATACCGCAGGTCTGTGCGCCCTGACCTGGGAAGATAAATGCGATCTTACTCATGTTCATTACTCCCTGTTTAAAAGCGGTTCAAAAAGTACCTAACAACGACCTAAAAGTTTCTCTGTTTGATCCATCATCTCTTCGATCATTTCCTTACAGGTCTGCTCTTTGGAAATAAGACCTGCGATCTGACCAGCCATAACGGTTCCGTTCTTTACATCGCCTTCCTGAACTGCCTTGCGTAAAGTTCCTAAAGTCAGGTATTCCAGTTCCTCAAAGGACTTTCCTTCCTGCTCTAATTTGATGTATTCTCTGGTCATCTGGTTTCTCAGGCAGCGTACCGGATGTCCATGGGTTCTTCCTGTAACAGTGGAGTCGATATCTTTTGCCTTGATGATACGCTCCTTGTAATTTTCATGTACAATAGACTCTTTGGAAACAACGAAGCGGGTACCGATCTGTACTGCCTCTGCACCTAACATAAATGCAGCTGCAATGCCTCTTCCGTCACCAATACCGCCTGCTGCGATCACCGGGATAGAAACAGCGTCAGCAACCTGTGGTACTAAAGTCATGGTAGTCTCTTCGCCGATATGTCCGCCGGACTCCATTCCCTCTGCAACAACAGCGTCAGCTCCATATTTTTCCATACGGCGTGCCAGAGCAACAGATGCAACAACTGGAATGACCTTAACGCCTGCGGCCTTCCACATATCCATATATTTTTCAGGGTTTCCGGCACCTGTGGTAACTACCTTGATGCCTTCTTCTACAACTACTTTTGCTACGTCATCTGCATGTGGGCTTAACAGCATAACATTGACACCAAAAGGCTTCTTTGTCAGCTCTCTTGCCTTTCTGATCTCTTCTCTGACTACTTCGCCAGGAGCGTTTGCGCCGCCGATCAGTCCCAGACCGCCTGCCTCAGATACGGCTGCAGCCAGGTTGTGCTCTGCCACCCATGCCATTCCTCCCTGAATGATGGGATATTCGATTCCTAACATTTCTGTAATTCTTGTATTCATTCTTTCCTCCAAAATTCCGGGATTTTCCCGTAGCCTTGTAGAAACAGCGTGCTTCCATAGTAAGCACGCCGTCCCCCTGTTGCTATTGATGTACACTCCGCTTTTTCGCGGAGCAGCTGACTTTCATTGCCGCCGCCTGGCAGCATGTCTACTTATAATTAAGCCTCAACGCCTTTGTTCTTTAAGTAGTTCATAACATCGCCTACAGTTGCCAGGTTCTCTAAGTCCTCTGCAGGGATCTCTACGGAATACTCATCCTCTAAAGCCATAACCAGCTCGAACAGATCCAGGGAGTCTGCTCCTAAATCGTCCTTAAAAGAGGAAGCCTCTGTGATGCTGTCTGCATCTACGCTTAACTGATCTGCAATAAGTTCTTTCATCTTCTCTAACATGATATTGTTCTCCTTTTTCTGATTAAAATTTATATTTTTATTTAACTTATCCGCTGCGGCAAAGCCACTGCGTGTATATTACGTTATTTATTACTGTCTGTTTACCACTCCAGTAAAACAGCTCCCCAGGTAAGACCTGCGCCAAATCCGGCTAACACCAGCTTGTCTCCGTTTTTAAGCTTTCCGGCTCTGTTTAACTCGTCCAGTAAAATAGGTACGGACGCGCCGGATGTATTTCCATAGTGTTCCATGTTCACCGGGAATTTCTCCAGATCCACTTTCAGGCGTTTTGCAATGGACTCAATGATGCGGTAATTTGCCTGGTGGATGATGAACTGGTCAATATCTTCTGCTGTATTTCCGGTTTCTTCCAAAACTTCTTTGATACACTCTGGAACCTGCTTTACAGCAAATTTGAACACTTCCTGTCCTTCCATGGTCATGTAGCCAAGCTCCGGTTTCTTTCCTAATAAGAAGTTTCCCGTAGAACGGCTTCCACAGGTCAGTACCCCGCCTTTGGCTCCGTTGGAATGCATGTTCAGACCGATGATACCATTTTCAGCTGCTGTTACCACTGCTGCTCCTGCTCCGTCTCCAAAGAGAACGCAGGTGCTTCTGTCTGTCCAGTCTACTAACTTGCTTAACAGGTCAGCGCCGATCACAAGGGCTGTTTTATAAAGACCGGAAGAAATATAGGCATGTGCAGTGCTTAAGGCAAACACGAAACCAGTACATGCAGAACTGATATCAAAGCAGGCTGCATTCACTGCGCCAACTTTCGCCTGTACCTCGCAGGCTCCATTTGGGAAGCAGTAATCCGGTGATGAAGTAGCCAGGATGATCAGGTCGATCTCCTCCGGATCAATTCCCGCCTGCTCAATGGCTCTCGCAGCTGCTTTCGCCGCCATATCTGATGTACTGTCGTCTGTTGCGATCCTTCTCTCTCCGATCCCCGTGCGGCTGCGGATCCACTGGTCATTGGTTTCGACGATCTTTGACAGGTCATCATTTGTTACGATCTGAGCCGGTACATAGGAACCAGTTCCTATAATTTTTGTAGTCATTTTTCTTACCTTTCCGCAGAAATACTTTGAACTTCAAAGTAATACTACAGGAATAGATAACTTTTGTCAAGAAATATTTTTTTAATATCTAATCAACTGTTTTTTCGTTTCTGTTCAGTATTTTCCTGTATTCTTTTATAATCCCCCCTTTATCATTGACTTAATTTCCAAAATTTGCTACTTTTTAACTATACATTGTAAACAATGCATGATGTCCCTTAAGTTAGGGATCGCAGCGGTATGGGGTTCGCAAAGTACAACAAAACAGGAGGTATTTCATTATGAAAACAACAGGGGTTATAAGAAAACTGGACGAGCTTGGACGGATCACTCTTCCTATCGAGCTGAGAAGAAGCCTGAACCTGGACGTAAAAGACGCCCTTGAGATCACAGTCCAGGATGACTGCATCATCCTAAAAAAAGCAGCAAACACAGATATCTTCACCGGGGGGACAGAAGATCTGGTTGAATATGAAGGAAAGAAAGTTTCTAAGGCATCCATTCTGGCGCTGGCAAAGCTGGCTGGTTTGAAGTTAGCTGAGTAAATTACATAGAAACAATTAAAACTGCCGCAAGACCATGAAATCCGTGGTCTTACGGCAGTTTTTTTAATTACTTCTAAATTCATTACACAAAACATGAGCGAATATTTCAGCATCACGCACATTTTATTACAGCAGCTGCTGATACACATCTCTCTTAGATATTCCTCTGTCCTTTGCAACTGCCTTCATGGCTTCTTTTTTATCCATTCCCTGTGACAGATAATGCTCCATATGCTCTTCAATAGGCATCTCTTCCCAGGCGCGGATCTCTTCTTCACGGATCTCTTCTACCGGCTTTCCAGCAATGACGATGACACACTCACCCTTTGGTTCTTCTGTTTCGTAGTGGGCCAGTGCTTCTTCAAAGGTAGTCTGGAAGGCACTTTCAAACTTCTTGGTAAGTTCTCTGCAGATGGTGATCTTCCGGTTTCCCAGTGCCCCGTACAGGTCCTCTAAAGTTGCCACCAGATGATGAGGCGCTTCATAGACGATCATGGTCCTGGTCTCTTTTTTCAGTTCTTCCAGGATCCGCTGGCGCTCTTTTTTATCACTTTTTTCTGCTGGCAGAAATGCCTCAAAGCAGAACCTTCTGGTAGGAAGCCCGGACATGGTAAGGGCGGTGATACAGGCTGCAGGTCCTGGAAGAGAAGTGACCGGAATACCTGCTTCATAGCACTGTCTTACCAGTTCTTCTCCCGGATCAGAAATTCCCGGTGTTCCCGCGTCGGTGATCAGGGCAATGTTGGTGCCCTCTGCCATTTTTTCTACCAGATATTTTGCCTTTTCCACCTTATTATACTCATGATAACTGGTCATAGGCGTTTTTATGTCAAAATGATTTAACAGCTTGATACTGTGTCTTGTATCTTCCGCTGCGATCAGATCTGCCTCTTTTAATGTTTTTAACACCCGGTAGGTAATGTCTTCCAGATTACCGATGGGTGTTGCACACAGATATAATTTTCCTGTCATGTACCTTTCCTCCGCAAGCGCTTTTTAATACCCGTAAGTAGTCCGTATCTCCTGTGAATACTCCCCGTTCTCATCAAATACAATAACCGGCGCTTCTACCTTCATCAGGGCTCCGCCGCCTCTTACTGCCTCAATCAGCACCATATTGGCTTTCCGGTCCTTATAAGGATGTACAAATTTCATCCGTTTAGGCTCTAAACCATACTGCTTCATAGTCTGTAAGATCTCGATCAGCCTTCTTGGGCGGTGGACCATATAAAACCGGCCCCCTGGTTTTAACACTCTTGTGCCTTCTCTTACCACATCATCTAAGGTGCAAAGCACCTCATGACGGGCAATGGCCTTGGCATCTCCCGGGTTTTTAATGCCGTGGGCATCATTCATATAAGGTGGATTGCTGGTGACTACATCAAAAGAAGCCAGTGCAAACCTGCTTCCGGCCTCCTTGATATCTCCTGTTACGATCTCCACCTTTTCTTCCAGGTGATTGTATTTCACACTTCTCCTGGCCATATCCGCAGACTCTTCCTGGATCTCAAGGCCGGTAAAGTGCCTTCCTTCTGTTTTTGCTTCTAAAAGAATGGGGATAATACCGGTTCCTGTTCCCAGATCCAGCGCCTTTTCTCCCGGCTTTACCACTGCAAAACCGGACAGCAGCACCGCATCCATCCCAAAACAGAAGGTGCCTTTTCTCTGGATGATGCCGTAATGATTTCTCTGAAGATCATCGATCCGCTCATCATCCCTTAAAAGGATATTTCCTTCCTGTCTCCAGCTGTGTTCCATTTCACTATTTATCATTCAACCTTGACTTTCCTTCCCTCTTTTCCAGTGCTTCCAGTTTCTTTAACTCTGCTTCGTCCTGCTTTTCGCCGCCTTTGCCCTTCTTTCTTCTGGGCTTAAACTTTAACTGGTCTACCTTGTATTCACGGATCTCTTTTTCGTCTTTATCTACTACTACGATCACCTTTACAGTCTGGCGCAGCACATTTACACTGTGTACTTCTCCCCTCAGGCCGTCTGCAGTGGTAACTGTATCACCAATTCCCGGCAGTTTGCTGTTTAATACCTCGTAGGTCTCTTCCTCATTTTTCAGGCAGCACATCAGTCTTCCGCACACGCCGGAAATCTTAGTTGGATTTAAGGACAGGTTCTGCTCCTTTGCCATTTTAATAGAAACCGGGATGAACTCAGACAGATAAGAATGGCAGCACAGCGGTCTTCCGCAGATGCCGATACCACCCAAGATCTTGGTCTCGTCTCTCACACCTACCTGCCGCAGCTCAATACGGGTCTTAAATACACTTGCAAGGTCCTTTACCAGCTCTCTGAAGTCAATTCTTCCGTCTGCTGTAAAGTAAAACAGCACCTTATTATTGTCAAAAGTATATTCCGCATCGATCAGCTTCATTTCCAGGTTGTGCTTTTTGATCTTTTCCTGGCAGATCTTAAATGCTTCTTTTTCTTTCTCTTTGTTCTTTGCCTCAATGGCACGGTCCTCATCCGTTGCCATACGGATCACCGGTTTAAGAGGCGGTATTACCTTTGTCTCATCTACTTCTCTGTTTCCAAGAACTACGTAACCGTATTCAATACCTCTGGCAGTTTCTACGATCACATGGTCCCCAATTTTTATCTGACGGTCTGCAGGATCAAAATAGTAGATCTTTCCGGCAGCCCTAAAACGCACTCCGATTACTGTTAACATTTCTCTTACTTAATTTCCTTTCCTAAAACACCCTTAAAATACAATTCTATTAATTCTCTTTCATGGTCAGAAGTAAAAGCTCCATGACCAGTTCCATATTTACATTGGCATCTAAACGGACTCTGGCCTTATCAATGGCCCCTAAGATCTGTTCCAGCCCTTCATAACTGCTTAAAGACGCCGCCTTCTTCACTGCGGAAAACTCATCCTTGAAAATGAGAAGGTTTAAATCTTTGGTAGTTTTATACATCAGGATATCACGGTACCACATCTGCATAAAATCCAGACATTCCTTAATATCCGTATTGTCATCTTTTAATTTGCGGATCACATCCAAAAGCTGGGAAATATCCATTTCCTTGATTTCCTTTAACAGCTTTAAAATCTCTTCATACATCATCTTAAAGTCCTCTGACTGGGCCAGATGAATTGCTTTGCCCAGATTTCCTCTTGCAAATGCACTGTATATTTCTGCCTGAATGTCCTTTACCTGAAGCTTTTCTTCCAGATAAGTCTTCACAACAGAGTCTTTTAATGGTTTCAGTTTCAGCTGCACACACCGTGAAAGAATGGTCTGTAAAAATGCATCCTGGTTTGTAGTCAAAAGCATGATCACTGCATAGGCCGGTGGCTCTTCTATGGTCTTTAAAAGAGCATTCTGGGCCTGCACCGTCATTTTCTGCGCTTCATCTACAATATAGATCTTATACTGGCTACTGTAAGGACGCACCATAATGGTATCATTGATCTGCTCACGGATATCATCTACACCCATACTGGCCGGTTTTTCATGTGTTACATAGATCAGATCCGGGTGGTTTCCTGACAGGACCTGCTTGCAGGCATGACACTGCATACAGGGCTCTCTGCCTCCTTCTTCACAGAGAAGAGTCATGGCAAAGGCATTTGCAAGGGTCTTTTTTCCCATTCCTTCTTCGCCGCTTAGAATATAAGCGTGGGAAACTTTCCCCGTTGCTGCCGCATTCTGAAAATGTTCTTTGATCTGTTCATGTCCTAAGATGTCTTTAAATTCAAGCATGTGGCCACCTCCCCCAGTACCTTGTTTGTTACCGGATGCTCTGCACTTTGTGCTCTCACGATCTTATCACTATGATAACATAATTACTTTTTCCTGTACACACTTTTTCCAGGTGCAAAAATCTCCAGTGCAATTACCATTCACAGGCTCCATGACCAGCCGCCTAGTGCCCTCTTACCCGATCCTGATACTCAGAAGGCGCGATCCCCACTATTTTCTTAAACTGGGCGCTGAAATAGGCTGTATCTGAATAGCCCGCAGCATCTGCTACTTCATATACCTTTAAATTTCCCTCTTTTAACAGTTCCATTGCCACTTTCATGCGGTAATAAGAAAGATAGGTGGTAAATGTATAATCTGTCTCTTTTTTGAACACACGGCTTAAATAGCCTTCGCTGATCTGCAGCTGCTCTGCCACTGTACTGATATTGATATCTTCTTTATAATGTTCACGGATCTGTTTGATCGCCTGCTCTACATACTTATTTTTTGCTTTTCTGTCTGCATTAAACCGGAAAATAGGCGTTTCTTCCTCTTCTTTCTGCCGGAGCCGGTCTCCTTCTTCTAACTGGTCGATGATCCGGGTCACTGCCTGCTCCAGATCACCGTCCTTTAATGGCTTTAACAGATAATCGCTGACTCCCAGCTTCACCGCACTCTGGGCATATTTAAAATCCCCATAAGCCGTCAGGATAATAAATTTCGCCCTGTTTCCCTGTTCCCGCAGCTTTGCGATCATTTCCACGCCGTCCATACGGGGCATTTTCAGGTCTGTAACGATAATATCCGGTGAAAGGCGGCGGATCACCTCTGCCCCTTCTTCCCCATTGGCAGCTTCCCCGGCGATCATACAGTTTAATGCATCCCAGTTAATGGTAAATATAATGCCTTTTCTGGCAATCTCTTCATCTTCTACCACTACTACTTTATACATCGTCCCCCTCCTTTCTAAGATGTCCTCTCAGGGTCTTTCGGCACCAAAAGATCCCGAGCGAACATCCGGCAGTCTCAAAGTGACAGTTGTTCCATCTTCTGTCACTTCTGCCTTCAGGCCATATTCATTTCCATAATATAATTTTAATATCCTCATAATATTATAAAGCCCCAGATGTCCTTCCCGCTTCTCCGGTTCCGGACTGTTGATCCAGGCCAATATCTCCGGGCTCATGCCACGGCCGTCATCGGTAATGGAAATATTTAAAACATCTCCTTCACGGCCTGCATAAATACAGATATATCCATTTTCACAGCCTTCCAGCCCATGAATAATAGCATTTTCAACCAACGGCTGTAAGATCATTTTCGGCACCAGGCACTCCTCTAACTGGTCCGGTATCTCCTTTTCACACAAGAACCGGCCTGTAAAGCGGATCTTCTGCACTTCTACATAGCTGTCAATGGTCTCCAGTTCCTCTCTTAAAGGGATAAATGGCTTACTGGAAATGCTTTTTCGCAATATGATCGCCAGATTTTCCGCCAGCACTGCGATCCGTGGCACCTGGCGGATCCTTGCTTCCCATTTGATGGTGTCCAGCGTGTTATAGAGAAAATGGGGATTTAACTGGGTCTGGTATAATTTTAATGTTGTTTCATTCAGGTCCTTCTGCCTCTGCACCTTATCTTCCAGATACCGGCCCAGATCTTCTGTCATCTGGTTAAAGCTGCGGGTAAGACGTCCCATTTCATCATTGGACTGGGTATGGATACGGATAGAAAGATCACCCTTTTTCACTTTTTCCATAGCTTCATCTAATGTCTGTACCGGGCGGGCAATACTGCCTGTAAGTACGCCTGATACAGCCAGGCAGAGGAATAATCCCAACGCTGACAGGCATAGGCTGACGGTCCACATAGTCTGCACAGCTGGCTGGCTCATAGGCGCCTGGCGGCATAAGAGAAAATAAAAGCCAGTTTTTCCTCCATGGCTTACCAGATACTGTTCCCTGTCATGGCCTGCATCGGACATTTTCCTGTTTTCCAGTATCTTTTCGATCATGTCACCTGTCTGAACCTGGCTCTTGTCCTGTCCAGAGCAGTACACCGTCCGTTTATGGGTATCTAAAAGCAGCAGCACATCCCCAGATGACACCTCTGCCCCTAAAAGATCATCCAGGTTTTCCCTTGTAAAATCAAAAACAATATAGCCAGTTTTTGCACCGCCTTCTGTATACAGCGGTCTTGCACCCTGAAGCAGAATGTCCCCGTCCGTAATAGAAAGATCCGGATCAGTCCTGTAATATACAATATCATCCGTTCTGGAAGCCTTTCTTAAAAGCCCCCAGAATACAGGCAGGTCTTTTTCCTTCCCCTCTGTATCCGTCGTATAGCACAGACGGCCTCCTGAATCATAAATAGAAAACCGGGCATATCCTGAGGTTTCCTGGGTGGCCTGATATAAAGATAAGTACATCTCCCTCTGGTGATCTGCTTCACTTTTTTCGATCATAATCCGGGCTGTCTTTTTATCCGTGGCAATGGTCTTGCAGGCTTCCTCGCATTTTTCAAAAACTGCTTCCAGTCGCGCCTCTGCCTTTGTGATCTGAGTCCGCCCCTCATCTAAATTCTGCCGGTCAAGTGCTGCCGTAAACAGCCGGATCATAACCACACTGGAGCACAATAAAGGCACCAGTGCCGTCAGCAGACAGGCAAGAAAGATCTTTTTATGAAATGAAAGCTTATTTAATATCTTCATCTTTTTCCCTGCCTTCTTTATTACTGTTCCTGTTCATGGGCTGAACCAGACTTTTCTTCCATAATAAGCTTCCAGATATTTAAAACTTCCTGCTGTCTGGAATATCTCTGTTTCAGATCTTCATCTGACCGGTCATTCTCTGCAGCCACATCTTCTGCCGGTTGGCGTAAAAGCTGGGTCCGTAAAAGCCATTTTGTATCATCACAGGTAGTGTAGGTTACAAATGCTTCAGAAGCATCCAGATTTGGGGTTCTTTTCCGGATCGCAGTTCCGTCTTCAAAGAAACATTCTCCTTCTTCCGGATCAATGTAATCTACGTCCTGACCTGCAGCCAACATCGCTTTCGCTGCCTCTTCTGAGGTAACGCCAATAGAATAGCGGCCGTCAGAAATGCCCTGTTCCACCTCTTTAAAGGTCTCCGGCATCTGATACTGCATATTTTCCGCTAAAAGGTCCAGAAATTCTTCTTTTTCACTGTTTTTTGCCGCCTCTGTGAGAACAGAAGCAGCCATATCTGATTTAAGCGGGTCCGGCACTGCCACGCGGCCTTTCCACCGTGGTTCTAACAAGCTGTCCCAGCCTGTTGGCAGCTCTCTGTAGGTCACTACATTGGTATTATATAAAATCACAAAGGATACCGCTGAATACCCTGTCCAGGCATCTTTGCCTGTCTGCCAGTACTCTTTGCCTTCCTCTAAGGCGTCCGCACTGACCCCAAAGGCCACATCCCAGTCTGCCTCTTCTTTTTCCAGCTGGGAAAGCATCTCCTTTGCAGAGCCTGTTTCTACCCTTACATTCCAGCCGGTACGCTCCTCAAATTCCTTGATCACCGGCTCCCATTCTTTCCTTTCCTGGGCAGTAAATACGGTCAGGGCATAGTTCTCCGGTTCTGCCTGTTCCTGCACCAGATCGTCAGCCCGGCGGCAGCCTGTAAGAACTGTTCCAGCCAATATTGCAGCTGCAGATATGACCGATAAAAAGAACAGGGAACGCCCTTTTTTGCATTCCCTGTTGAAAAATTTATGTGTTTTATATACTGCATTTCTGTCTGCTTTTCCTGTATACATGCTGCGGTGCCCCTTGTATTTTTTAGACTCGCAAACACGCGCTGACGCGCTCTACTGTCCGCTAATGCGGACGGTTTGTTCGTTCCATCAGTATACCAGAAAAACAGTTCCATTTCCACACTTTTACAGCCCCAAAAACCTCTCAAACACTACGCAGGCCCGGACTGCATCTTCCTCTTTTTCCATTTCACAGAAGATACGAAGTAACGGCTCTGTACCGGAAAATCTGGCGCTTACCCAGCCACCATTTTTAAAGTAGACCTTGCAGCCGTCCTGATAAGAAACACGGGATACCTCAAATGGCAGTTCCGGCAGTTTCTGCTCTTCTAACAGCACTTTCTGTATACGTGCCTTTTCCTCTGCTGTAAAACGGTAGCTGCGCTCTTCCATATGAGTCTCACCGTACTGGTCCTCAATATCCTTTACGATCTCAGAAAGGCTCTTACCGGTCACTGCGATCATTTCTACCAGAAGGCTTGCTGCATAGATACCGTCTTTTCCATGGATATGACCTTTTACAGTCAGGCCACCGGAAGACTCACCGCCAATAATGGCATCTGTCTCCTGCATCTTTGCAGAAATATACTTAAAGCCTACAGGCACTTCATAACACTTCTGGCCAAAGCTTTCAGCCACCTTGTCCAACATATGGGTGGTAGCCAGGTTTCGTACTGCATCGCCCCGCCAACCCTTATATTTCAGAAGATAATAATACAGCATAACTAAGATCTGGTTGGCGTGAAGATAATGTCCCTTATCGTCAATAACACCTAACCGGTCCGCGTCACCGTCTGTCGCAATACCAATATCGCAGTAGCGGTCCAGCACATAATTCTGCAGGTTCTTAAGGGTATCTTCCGCAGGTGCCGGCATCTTGCCTCCAAACAGCGTATCATGCTGGGCATTAATGGTCTCTACCGTACATCTTGCAACTGCCAGAATGGTGCTTAAAGCCGTCAGGCTGACACCATACATGGGGTCAACTGCTACCCTTAAATCTCTCTTTCTGATCGCATCTACATTGATCACAGATAAGATATTATCCAGATATTCATTCATTGGATTGATTTCTTCTACAATGCCCTGTTTTACCAGTTCTGTATAACTTGGCGGCGGCATCTGCCCATCCTCTTCATGACATGGTGTATACAGTTTTTCTGCTTCCAACAGCCATTTTTCAATGTCCTTTGTCTGGATCTCATCTGCATCCCTTCCGCCATATGTAAACACCTTGATACCATTGTAGATCGCCGGATTATGGCTGGCTGTGACCATCATTCCATAGTCCAGTTCATGTTTCATCACATAAAACATTAACAGAGGCGTTGGTGCGCTGCGGTTTACAAACTGTACATGGATACCTTCTTTTCCAAGGATCTGACATGCCCAGATCACAGCCTCTTTGGAAAGGAAACGGCGGTCATAACCAATGACCACACTTTTTGTGTCCTTATGCTCTGCCTTCATTTTCAGGCATATGGCTAAGGTCAGCTTCTGTATATTTTCCTTGGTAAACTCTTCTCCGATAATCGCACGCCAGCCGCCAGTTCCAAATTTTACCATTTGTGTGTTCCTCCCATCTTTTCAATATACATAGACTTACAAAGCCTGCGCCAGAGGCGCAGGCACTGTTTTCATGTTGCAGTATGAAACAAATTAAACGATCGATACCTTACCCTTACTTACCTTTAAGAAGATAAGCAGAGAAATAACTGTACTTACGGTCAAAATAGATGCCAGCGCTGCCGCTGTACCAAAGCTGTTTCTTACAACCTCTGTATAAATAGCTACAGAAATGGTACTGGTCTTGCCGCCGTAAAGCATAACACTGGAAGACAGCTCATTGATACAGGTGATCCAGCTTAAGATCGCACCGGATAATACGCCAGGTGCCATTAATCTTGCTGTCACCTTGATAAATGTCTGCATAGGTGATACTCCAAGACTGATAGACGCTTCTTCTACGCTTGGATCCATCTGCTGTAAGAAAGCACTGCCGGAACGTACCGTATAAGGCAGTTTTCGTACAACAAAGGCAATGATCATGATCACTGCGGTTCCTGTAAGGATCACAGGTTCCTTGTTAAATGCCACGATCAGGCTGATACCAAGAACTGCGCCTGGAATTACGAATGGGAACATGATCAGCAGATCCATTAACTGTCCTGCAAAGCCCTTCTGGCGCACAACGATATAGGAGATCAGCATACCAATAATGATGATAAATATAATGGCAATGGTTGAAAATACAAAGGTATTGCGGATATTGGTCCACAGACGGTTGAAAATCGTAATATAGCTTCCCAGGCTGAATCCCTTCTTAAATCCTGTAAAGTCGCTCTTGATAAAGCTGCTGACGATAACTACGATCTGAGGAAGGATACCGATAAATGTAACCAGCATAACCGGGAATGTTGCCAGGAAACGCTTTACTCCGTGAAGTTTCTCTTCCTTTGGCGGACGCATGGCAGTCATTACATAGTTTTTCTTTGTAACAAAATGCTTCTGCACCAGAAGGACGGTAGTAGAACAGAATACTACTACTACAGAAAGAGCACTTGCCAGGTGGGCATTTCCGCCGATCTCACTCATGTACTCATTATATACAAGAACAGGAAGTACCATATAACCTTCGCCGATGAGCATTGGAGTACCAAAGTCTGCCAGACTGGTCATAAATACCATAATGGCACCGGCTGCAATAGACGGAAGGACTACCGGCAGTGTAATGGTCCACAGTCTGCGAAGCTTGTTACTTCCCAGGTTCTCTGCAGCCTCTTCCAGACTGGAGTCGATGCTTCCCATAGCACCGGAGGTATACAGATAAACATAAGGGAACAGCTTAAAAGTAAATACCAGGATGATACCCAGTTTTCCGTAAATACTTGGAAGATGGATACCAAACTGGGAAAACATATTTGTCACCAGACCAGAACGTCCAAACAACATGATCCAGCTGTAGGCGCCGATAAATGGCGGGCTCATAAGGCTCATGATGATAAAAATATGGATGAACTGCTTGCCCCATACATTATAACGGGACATTACATAGGCAATAGGCACACCTACAACCAGTGTGGTGATCGTTGTTACCACAGATACAAAAATACTTCTTCCCAATGCGGAATAATAATATTTCTTTGTGAAAAATCGGATATAGTTCTCAAAGGTAAAGCCGTCTACCTTGGTTGAGAAAAAGCTTCGGGTGATCAGGGTACAGAAGGGATAGATCAGAAATACCAGCATAAATCCCACAACTGCCACTTTCACCCAGAACCAGAAGTCTAACTTCTTTCCGGAACCTACCATGAGATCACCTCCTGGGTCGCTGCATCATATACACCTACGGCGCGGATGTCAAAGTTTACCTTTACCTTTTGTCCATCCGGGCGAAGTTCATGTACATCTTTTGTATACTCATTTAACTGTACGGTCTGTCCATTATCCAACAGGATCTCATATTCAATGAAGTCACCTAAGAAAGTGGAAATGATAATGGTTCCCGGCAGTCCCTCTTTATCGTCAAAGAACAGCTGCTCCGGTCTTGCGGAAATAATTCCCTTACCGGTAAATGGCTTCTTTAAGGTACAGGTAATAGAACACTCTCCCTTAATATCCAGCACTGCCTGATTTGGGTCATCTCCCTTAACATCACACTCTACAAAGTTGGAAACACCGATAAATCCGGCTACAAAGGTATTTTCCGGCTTTTTATAAATCTCTTCAGGAGTTCCCACCTGCATAATATTTCCTTCCTTCATAACAGCGATCCGGTCGGAAATAGCCAGTGCCTCTTCCTGGTCATGGGTTACATAAATCGTAGTAATTCCCAGTCTGCGCTGCAGCTTTTTAATAACCGTTCTCATCTGCACACGCAGCTTTGCATCCAGGTTAGACAGCGGTTCGTCCATCAACAGAACACCAGGTTCAATAACGAAAGCTCTTGCTAAAGCGACTCGCTGCTGCTGTCCGCCGGAAAGTTCATTTGGTTTTCTGTCCTTTAACTTGCCGATCTGCACCAATTCCAGGGCCTCTTCTACTTTTCCAGGGATCTGATCCTTTGGACACTTTTTCGCTTTCAGGCCGTATGCTACATTTTCAGCCACTGTCAGATGTGGGAAAATCGCATAGTTCTGGAAGACCATACCGATGTCTCTTTTATGAGCCTCCAGATTGTTGATCACCCGGTCATCAAAACAGATCTCTCCTCCGTCTACTGTATTAAATCCTGCGATCATACGCAGAAGGGTGGTTTTTCCGCATCCGGACGGCCCTAAAAGGGTAAAAAATTCTCCCTGTTTAATATCCAGGCTTACTCCGTTTAATGCTGTAAAATCACCGTATTTTTTCACGGCATTTTTAATGATCACTGCATGGCTCATATATCTGGTCCTCCTTTTTGTTCAATGTCCTCTCAAAATCTTTCTGCAACCGCTTTTCTGGAAGACACTCCCACTTTTTACATTCCTTATATATGCGAAAGACTGCCCGCCCGCCAGGGCCAGGCAGTCTTTCTATTATTTGTTTCCCGTTACTTTCATTTCAGAAAGATTAATCTACCATAATATCATTGAAGTGTTCAATAATGGACTCTTTTTCATTTGCAGCCCAGTCAAAGTCATAATCAACTAATACCAGGTCGCTCAGCTTTGCCAGTCCATCTGCAACGTCCATATCACTTCTTACAGGACGACGTCCCCAGTTCTCGCTCTGCTCTGTCTGGCACTCTTTAGAGGTAACGAAGTCGATGAACAGTTTTGCATTTTCTTCATTCGGGCATCCCTTAACAAGAGCTACACCATCCGGAACTGCACTGGTTCCATCCTTTGGATATACAAATCCAACAGAAGGATCATCCTTGTACTGAACAGCTGCTTTCTCAAGAGTAAGACCTACATAGAACTCACCGTCAGCTACCATCTTATGGCACTTACCTGAAGAGTCAACGATCTTTCCATCCAGGTTGTCATACAGTTTCTTGATGAAATCCCATCCATCTTCCTTGCCGCCATGGCCCAGGATCATAGTACATAACTGGGTGTAAGCAGAACCGGATTTAGATGGCAGGCAGTATGCAATTTTGCCCTTCCACTCAGGCTTTGTCAGATCTTCCCAGGTCTCCGGAATGGTCATTCCGTCTTTTTCGATCAGATCTTTATTGTAGAACAGTACCATTGGCAGTGGGCTTTCACCGATCCACTTGTCATCCGGGTCTTTGTACTCTTCTGCAATTACATCATCATTTGCACAAACATATGGTGCGAAGTAATCCTTAAATGCTGCCAGTGAGTCAGCACCGCCGCCCCAGAGTACATCAGCGATCGGGTTAGCAGACTCAGCTGCAATACGGTTGCACAGCTCGCCGGTTCCGGCTGCTACTACTTCTACCTTAACATTTGGATACTTCTCCATGAACAGGTTCACACCTGCATTTAACGGATCTGCATCATGAGGAGAATATACAACTACGGTACCGGAGTAATCTTCCGGAGCTTTCCCAGCGGTTGCCTCAGACTCTTTTGCTTCTTCTTTAGACTCTTCCTTAGCTTCTGCTGCTGTTGTTTCCTCTGCCTTGGTCTCTGCCGGTGCTGCGGTAGTAGCGGTGTTTCCGCCTCCACATGCGGTCATACTCAGTACCATCATGGCTGCCAGTGACGCTGCTGCAAATCTTTTTTTCATATACACCTCTCCTTTTCTATGTACCCTCCCGGTACATCGTTCCCGGTCTCACCGGGACTTAAATAAATTTTGCAGTCTGAAAACTGCTTCTCACGTTCTTTGGAGTTTTCGTTACAGATCATATAGCATGTACCGTAACTTTTCACTCCTGATGATGTTATTATATAATTTTATTATGCATTTTTCCATTTGTTATTCTAACTTTTGTTGTGTTATTCTGAACTTTTGTATAGTTTTTATGTCATATTTTATATTTATATGTGCATAGTACACATACACCAGCAATAAAACAGGACCGTCCTGTCATAAACGCAGCTAACTTCTTACTGTTACTACGTCTATTTACAACGGTCCTGTTTTCATCTGTCGATTTTTTCTGTTACAATACTTCTACCTTAAATTACCCTGTTCTGCACAGACAGAGCACCTGTATTTTACCACTTATAATGCTTGATCAGAGCCTGGGTTCCCAGATCTCCCATGCCTTCCTCTTCCAGTTTTTTACAAATTCCAAGAACATCCTCTAACACATCTAATTTGGTTCCTCTTTCGGATGCTTCCTCATCTGCAAGGCTCATATCCTTGATAAAATGCTTTAAGAAGAAGCCCGGTGCATAGTCATCTTTTGCTGCCTTGGAAGCTACATTATTCATCTGGGCGCTTCCTGCAGCACCTGTGGAAATAGATTTAAGCATTACATCTACGTCCAGTCCTGCATTCTTTGCATAGACCATAGCTTCACACGCACCTGCTAAAGCACCAGCAATGGCGATCTGATTACACATCTTGGTGTGCTGTCCGTTTCCGGACTTTCCTTCGTAGTTGATAGCCTTTCCCATTGCCTCAAATACAGGCAGACAGGTATCAAAGTCCTCTTTATCACCGCCTACTAAAATAGTCAGTGTTCCCGCCTTTGCACCGCTGTCACCGCCGGTTACAGGGGCATCTAAGCCATGAAGTCCCCTATTCTTTGCCTCTTCATAGATCTGCTGGTCTAACTTCGGGCTTGTAGTGGTCATGTCGATCACATAAGTGCCTTTATCTGCATTTTCAAGGATACCATTTTCCCCGAAATATACTTCCTCTACATCCTTAGGATATCCAACAATGGTAATGACCACATCTCTGCCTTTAGAGCAGTCTGCCACTGTATCACACCATACAGCGCCCTCTGCGATCACATCCTCCACCTTTGACTTTGTTCTGGTATAAATAGAAACCTCATAACCAGCCTTCATCAGATTGCGCACCATGGATTTTCCCATAATGCCAACGCCAATAAATCCAATTTTCTTTAACATCTGTTTCTCCTTTCCTTCGTTACACAAAATGTCCTTTATGATTTCTTCTATACACGGTTCAAGCCCGGTATTTTCATATTGTTTTCTGATCCCGCACTGATCCAGACGTTCTTTTGCAAAGTCCTTTTCATCAGCTAAGAACCTTCGGCACATTTCCGCATACTTTGGCACTTTTTGCGTTTTTTCTCTGTTTAATGCCCGCTGCAGACGTTCACCGTCTTCCACATGGATATATAAAGGGACCATGACCTCTGCCCCATAATAACTGCAGAGCTTTTCATAAGACTCCAATGTTCCCATCATCAGATAACTGCCGGATCCCAGATCGATCTGCCCGTCATCTGCCGTAAAATAACTCCACGGCCCGTAAATGGTATCATAAGTGCGGCATTCGATCACTTTACCTGCATCCTTCATAGCCTGAAGCTGCTTCTCATCGGTGAAAATGTACTCCACCCCATTGGTCTCCCCATCACGGATGGGCCTGGTGGTGTACATGCGGACTGTTCCAAGTTCTGGCAGTTCCTTTACCAGACGTTTGTAAATGGTGTCCTTACCTGAGGCACTTTTTCCCATTACATAATAAATCTTTCCCATTATGTTTCCATCTTTCTCTTTCTTTTTAAACGGACCTGCCACCTGATAATGCCATTACCTGTATGGTGACAAGGTCTGTATCTTCCAGTCCCTGGACCGGCAGATCTTTTTTTATATAATCCTGTAATGTTTCCAGTATTTCTTCTGTGATCTGCTCTCCCGGCGCTAACAGCGGGATACCCGGCGGATAAATATAGGCAAATTCCCCACAGATGCGGCCGCAGCTTTCTTTTAAAGGCACTGCTTCCTTTTCCCCGTCCATTGCTTTAAAAACAGGCATCACCTGCTTTGCATGACGGCTGTAAACATTTTCATCAGGATCATCATTGCAGATATTTCCATTTTTTTCCAGTTCTTTGTCAATTTCAAGTAATGCCTTTTTCAGACGTTTCAGCCCCTTTTTGCTGTCTCCAATGGCTGCAATGGCCGTTACATAATCAGCACCGCACATTTCCATTTCCAGATGATACTTGTCCCTTAAGATCTGGGAAAGCATTTCTCCGGTAAGCCCGCTGCCTCTTACTGAAACAACGATCTTGGAAATATCCACATCAAAAATCCCTGCTGTTCCCCTCAGGTCCCGTTCTACCAGGCGCAGGGGCTTCATTTTTCCCAGTTTTTTTCGTATCTTAAGCAAAGCAGCTTCAAATTCAGCCACTTTACCTTCTTTTCTATACTGATCCATGAGAAAAATGCTGTTCTCAATGGACGCCATAAGCACATAAGAAGGACTGCTGCTCTGATAGATCTGCAGATAACGCTCTACCTTTTTCACATCCAGATAGCAGCCACCATCCGGCCTGTTATTTTTCACATGGAGCAGCGCTGTCTGGGTAAGACTTGGCAGTGTTTTATGCACACTCTGGATCACCGCATCTGCTCCCAGTTCAAGGGCTGACTTTGGAAACGCATCTCCATAAGCAAAATGAGCGCCATGAGCCTCATCTACGATCAGGGGAAGACCCGCTTTATGGACGATTTCTGCAATTGCCTTCACATCAGAAACGATCCCGTCATACGTAGGCGAAACCATCAGCACTGCCTGGATATCAGGATCATTTTTTAATGCGTTTTCCACATCTTCCGGTAAAATTCCGCCCTGTATCCCCAATCCAGGAACCGACTGTGGATAAACATAAACTGCTTCCAGATGGTTTAAATAGATCCCATGATACACCGCCTTATGGCAGTTCCGGCTGACTAATATCTTTCCCCTGTGGGGAACGGCTGCGCTGATGGCCGACAGCAACCCGCAGGTGCTTCCATTTACAAGATACCATGTGTGGTCCGAACCGTAAAGGCTGGATGCCCATTTCATGGACTCTTTTAAAATTCCTTCTGGATGATGGAGATTGTCAAAACCATCAATTTCTGTTATATCCACAGAAAATGGATCTGGAAAGGACAGTTTTATACCTTCTGCCCGCTTATGTCCCGGCATATGAAAGGGATACATATCCGATCTCCGGTACTTTTTTAAACGTTCAATGAGAAGTTCCTCTTTTTTCACCTTTTTCTGCTCCCGGTTCCCGCGTAAAGCCCTTTTTCATTTTGCAGCTGCAAAAGGCGGATCACTGTAGCACGCAGCTGACGGCGGTTTCTCACCTGGATGAATTTATCCGGATACTGTGCTCCCACCCGTTTATAATCTTCCTTCTTTTCCCGGCTGCGTCCATTTTTCAGGATCCATAAGATAAATTCTTTATCCATCTTTTCTATACAGCCATCTGCCATGCTTTTTCTGGTATGGCCTTTGTATCTGTAATAACGGCGCAGCGCCTGCCACAGACAGATCCATCTTGGATAATCCATAAAAATGATCAGGTCTGCTTCTTTCATCCGCCTTTTCTGACAGAATTTTTCGTAATTTCCGTCAATGACCCAGCCACGCTCTTTATTTTCCTCTAAAAACTGCTCACAAAGCCGGTTCCCTTCTGCTTCCTTTCGCTCCTTCCAGCCTGCTTCAAACTGAAGTTTGTCCAAATGGAGCACCGGACAGCCAAGGATCTTGCCCAGTTTTGCTGCCAGCACCGATTTACCGGAGCCGGTATATCCGATCACTGCAATTTTCATTTTTTCCTTCCCCGAATGTTAAAGCACTATTGAAAAAATCCCCTGCAAGGGCCTTATACCTGTTATAAAGTCTCTGCAGGGGATTGGCTGCCTAAAACAGCTTATTTATTATTTTGTTGCAGTTCTTGTTTTCATGAATATGGAAACAAGAAGATGTCATGGCTGAACTGTAACATTATTTTTCTCTTGTTTCAGTCATTTTCTTAACATCTGCGATAAATGTGCTAAGATCAGCAACACCAAGGTCGCCCTTGTCACGGCTTCTTACAGTGATCTTGCCTTCTGCTGCTTCCTTCTCACCTAATACCAGCATGAACGGAACTTTCTCTAACTGAGCCTGACGGATCTTGTATCCAACCTTCTCATCCTTACGGTCTAACTCTGTACGGATACCGGCTGCTTTTAACTGATCATACACACCCTGGGCATATTCCATGGACTTTTCTGATACAGGAATAACCTTAACCTGAACAGGAGCCAGCCATACTGGGAACTTGCCAGCGAAATGCTCGATCAGGATACCGATGAAACGCTCAATAGAACCGAAGCATACACGGTGGATCATAATAGGACGCTTCTTAGTACCATCTTCTGCTACATACTCAGCCTCAAAACGCTGTGGAAGCTGGAAGTCAAGCTGAATGGTACCACACTGCCAGGTACGTCCGATAGAGTCTCTTAAGTGGAAGTCGATCTTAGGTCCGTAGAATGCGCCGTCGCCTTCATTTACAATGTACTTTAAGCCCATTTCATCCAGTGCATTTCTCAGGCCGTTTGTTGCCATCTCCCAATCTTCATCAGATCCCATGGAATCTTCCGGTCTGGTAGAAAGCTCTACGAAATAATCAAATCCAAACTGAGAGTAAACTTCATTGATCAGTCTTGTAACGCCCTTGATCTCGTCAGTGATCTGATCCTGGGTCATGAAGATATGTGCATCATCCTGGGTGAAGCAGCGTACACGCATCAGACCGTGAAGCTGTCCGCTCTTCTCATGACGATGTACCAGACCTAACTCACCAACTCTTAATGGCAGATCGCGGTAGGAACGAGGCTGGGACTTGTATACCAGCATACCGCCTGGACAGTTCATTGGCTTAATAGCATAGTCTTCGTCATCAATAACGGTTGTATACATGTTCTCTTTGTAATGATCCCAGTGACCGGAGGTCTCCCACAGCTTACGGCTTAAGATAACAGGAGTAGAAACTTCCTGATAGCCTTCTCTTAAGTGGATCTCACGCCAGTAGTCGATCAGGGTATTCTTTAAGGTCATGCCCTTTGGAAGGAAGAATGGGAAACCAGGTCCTTCTTCTGCAAACATGAACAGTCCTAATTCCTTGCCTAATTTTCTGTGGTCACGCTTCTTAGCCTCTTCCATCATGGTTAAGTAAGCTTCCAGGTCTTCTTTCTTTGCAAATGCAGTACCATAAATTCTGGTCAGCATCTTGTTCTTCTCGCTGCCTCTCCAGTAAGCACCTGCAATGCTGGTCAGCTTAAATGCCTTGATGCCCTTTGTATACAGGATATGTGGTCCTGCGCACAGGTCTACGAAATCACCCTGCTGATAGAAGCTGATTGTCTCGCCTTCTGGAAGGTCTTCGATCAGCTCTACCTTGTAAGGCTCGCCCTTTTCCTGCATAAATTTAATTGCTTCGTCTCTAGGCAGAACGAATGGCTTTAATGCCAGGTTCTCCTTAACGATCTTCTTCATCTCAGCCTCTAACTTTTCCAGATCATCCGGGGTAAATCCGCCTTCTCTGTCAAAGTCATAGTAAAATCCGTCATCAATAGCCGGTCCGATTGCCAGCTTAGTCTCTGGATACAGTCTCTTTACTGCCTGTGCCAGTACATGGGAAGCAGTGTGGCGGATGGCTCTTAATTCGTCTTTTGCTTCTTCAACACTTCCGTCTGGTAAAATAATCTTCATGGTAAACTCCTTTCGCTTTAAAACGCGTTTTTAGATCTTTTGGATATGTCCTATAAGATTTTCAGGTATTAAAAAACCCCTGGACACATCTCTATGTCCAAGGGTGCATATACACGGTTCCACCTTGATTTTCACTCATTCATCCCTTAACGCGGGGTACGGTATCATTTCCCTTGTTCAAGTTCCCTGATACGGCTCAGGACTGGTCTTCATCTGTCTCCCACATGCGCCTTTCCACCAACCGGCTGCTCTCTGTCTGCTTTCATCAGATTACTGGTTCCTTCAATGCCTTTTGCATTTCTGCTAACCTTGATTATAACATTTAAGCCATTTTTGTCAAGATACAATCAATCCTCTTATTCCCTTTCCGCTGTATTTCTGATAAGATATACTCTGATTTATCATTTCTCCACTTTCCGAGAACAACAACCGTAATCCATAAAAGAGATTATAAAGGAGGAAGACAACCTATGAAGATCGTTATCATAGATGGCCAGGGCGGCCGAATGGGAAAAGCTGTGATCGAACAGTTAAAAAGCAGCTATCCCGAACTTGAACTTTACGCCATTGGCACCAACAGCATTGCAACCTCTGCCATGTTAAAAGCCGGTGCCTCTTATGGAGCCACCGGCGAAAATCCTGTGATCGTCAATGCCAGAAACGCGGACCTGATCATCGGGCCTATTGGTATTGTTATGGCAGACTCCCTGATGGGGGAGATCACTGCTGCCATGGCGACCGCTGTAAGTTCCAGCAGTGCCTATAAAATACTTATCCCCGTAAATCGCTGCAACCACTTTATTGCAGGCTGTCAGGGTGGCAGTTTAAGTGACTATATCCGCCAGGTCTGTGAAGAAGTGGGCAGACATTTATCCATTTAAACATCTAAAAGAAAGAAGGCTTGACCTTATCATGAGAACCGTTGAATTTAAAATGGAACGTCCCGGTCTTGTAAGCGCCGGTGACAAAGTAAAGATCATCGAACGGGAAGGAACCAGCAGCTACAGCTATATCATTGACCCGGCTGTAGCCATGTCCGGCTGCTTCGCCGCCAGAGACCGCATTAAATCCGAATATGGCATTGTAAAAGATGTCCGTGAAAATTCACGGGGATTTTACGTTGTAGTTGATTTTGATGAGGAAGATGTTCATTAAATTTTCCCCAAACTTGCTTCCGGTGCTTTTTATGATAACGGCACGATCTTAATTTCTTCTGCTGTTGTTTCAGCAGCCGTTGTTGCCGGTGCAATAGGCGCGGTCGCTACCGTAGTCTCTTCTACTCGTTTTCCAGGTGCATCTGTTCCGATCACAACTTCTGTTGGATTTACGGACGGATGCACCTTTCCTGTCTCTACAGGTGACACCGAACTATGTGTCGGCGTTACAGGAACGATTTTTTCTGCAGTTGTTGTAGTAGTTTCTTCTACGCTGGTCCCTGTTTCCTCTTCTTTGATCTCTTCCACTGTTTCAACTCTCGTTTTTGCCGAAACATCCAGGGAAACCGGTAAACTCCAAAGTACACTTGAAATACCGCCATTCCTGCTCCAGTTGCAGTCATGCCAATAACCGATTATCTTCCCATCCTGAAGTGCCAGGATCTCGATCATATCATTTCCTGTAACTTTCTTTCCCGTTCTTTCCGAAGTGTCTTTTACTGCATAAATAGTACCATCCTGCTTTACATTGACCACTACACCATACGCATTTTCCCAGATCTTCGGATGATACTCTCCATATATTTCTCCCTGGCTTTCAAAATAGTAGAGATTAAAAACAGCTCCTGGAAAAATACCGCTGACTACCTTTTTCTCTTTGCCATTCAGATCCGTTTTATAAATACGGCTGTACCATTTTCCATCTGCAGTCTTTTCCACATAAGCGCTGAAAAAAATGGAATTATCCACAATGCAGTAACTTTGTACACCATAATCTGCTTTTGCAATAGTTTTGCTTCCAGAAGAACTCCGCCTTACAAGCTGCATCTGTGATCCTGTTCCCTGAAGTTCGTAAGAACTGTCATCTGCAGCAATCGGATTTTTCTTTACATAACTGATCTTACCATTTTCATCAACCTTGTATACACGATCTTCTACGGTAATACCTGCGCTTCCAGCAGATGTTACCGGCTTTCCAAGTGCATTTACAAGATAACATGCATCTCCTTCGATTTTTACCTGATATCCACCTTCAGAAAGTTCTGTCTCCGTACCGGAAGTGGTTGTATGGATCTTCCCCTCCTGGGCATAATAAATAGTTTCATCCAATACAAGATATCCGTCTACATTTTCAGCAATGATCTCTTTTGTATTCTGTCCCGGTATCATACGAACCAGCACATCACACCGTTCCTTCTCCTCTTCTGAAAGAGAAGATCGTTTGCTTTCTGCCACCTTCGGGAGATAATACACATAGTCTCCATAAGCTCTTAAAGAGTTTTTCGTGGCTTTCTCCGGGTTCTTTTCATTGCCAAGTGGTTTTACCTTATTGTCTACCGTTTTCTTATACAGAATGGTCTTAAAAAGTCCTGTATCCTCACTGTCCAGATAACACCAGAAAGCATTGGTCCTGATAAAACTATCCATGTCTTCCCCTGTATCTTCCGGTACATAGTTGGGATCCGGCTCAATATTTTTCAGGTATCCTTTTACATCATGGCAGGTAAAGATCTGACCATCTCCTTTCCACTGGCCAGTTGCCATGATCCCCTTGTCATCAAAATGATACAAAAATCCTTTTATTTCCAACCACTGATCCACGGCATAGGTCTTTTCATCGATCTTATACTTCCAGCCGTCCTCTGTTTCCTCCCAGCCCAGCTGATCCGTCTCTTTTGTCTCAGCTGCCGATATTTCCAGTGTCTGTTTTTCACTTGCCCTGGTCATATCCAATTTTTCATAATCTGAATGGATCTTTCCAAAAACGATCACTATAACACTGATGGCCATGATCATAAAAATAATGGCCACGATCAGCAACAGCGCTGTTTTTAAACCAGAGTCCTTCTTTCTTCTTCTCATCTCATTCCATCCTCTTATTCATAATAACTTCGTGATATGATAAAATAAATAAAACGAAAAAAGCGGAAAATCTCAATTTCTAAGATTTTCCGCCACTTTTCAAAGATGAGCGTGCGGGGATTCGAACCCCGGACAACTTGATTAAAAGTCAAGTGCTCTACCGACTGAGCTAATACCCCATATGCCCAGAACCGGAATCGAACCAGTGACACGAGGATTTTCAGTCCTCTGCTCTACCAACTGAGCTATCTGGGCATCCTGAGGAATCCTGAGGAATCCTGTGATTCTCATGTTCGCTCTTGTTCAGCGACATGAGTTATTATACTAGAGAGTCTTTTAAATGTCAACTATTTTTTTCTACTTTTCTAAATTTTTTCAAAAACTTTTTCAACTTGCTGTTCCTGCCGCACAGCCAGCGTCCACATCTTCATCTCCAAATTTTCCGTAAACAATGGAAAAACCGACTCTTTTTCATTTTCCTGCATCTTTTTGATTTTGATGGTTGACAAATCCTTTTGGGTGTGTTTATAATGCATGTAACGAAGAACACAGATAAACCGATGAGGAAGAGGAGTATCTGACCTATGTATCGCCACAGAGAGTTCCGGATGGTGGAAACGGAACGCCTTACCGTCAGTGAATGGACTTCCGAGGGCAGCCTTGAACGATTGTTTCAGTAGGGGCTGACGGGACCCCACCCGTTATCCATCGGGGCACGTATGATGGTACGTGTAAGCGAGTGGACATTTTCACAAATGTCAATTTGGGTGGTATCGCAGAAGTTTACGCTTTTGTCCCATGTATGGGGACAGAGGCGTTTTTTAGTTTCTGGAAACATTCTCAGTAAAATCTTTCATCACGGCGCGCGGCGCCAAACCAAAGAGAATCTTCTTTCCAGACACATTCTTTACTCTGCTCCGGCAAGGCAGACTGATACATCTGCCATCCAAAACAAATATCAAAATAAGAATAAAGAATGGAGAAAATGACTATGAAAAAGAATCTGAAAAAATTATTTGCACTTGGATGCACCGCAGCCCTGACACTGACAACCGCAGGATGCTCTTCCAGCACATCCAGCAACGCTTCCGAAGCAGACACCACCGCTGAAACCTCTCAGGAAGCTTCCGCGGACAAAGAAATTTATAATGTAGCGATTGTCAAACAGCTCGACCACGCTTCCCTTGATGAGATTGCAAATGCAGTCGAGGCAGAGTTAGATAAAATCGCCGAGGATAACAATGTAACCATTCACTACGAGCTGTACTCCGGCCAGAATGACCAGACAACCTTAAAGCAGATTGGTGATCAGGCGGTTGCTGACGGTGTTGACGCCATCATCCCGATTGCGACCCTGGCTGCACAGGTAGCGACCGTATCCGCACAGCAGACCCAGACACCGGTTGTCTACGCCGCTGTTTCCGATCCGGAAGCCGCTGAGCTGACCGGCATCGACTATGTAACCGGTACCAGCGATGCGCTGAACGCCGAGAAAATCATGGATATGATTTTTGCCGCAAACCCAGATGTTAAAAATGTGGGGCTTTTATATTCCTTATCCGAGGCAAACTCAACCAAACCGATCGCGGATGCAAAGGCATACTTAGACGAAAAAGGCATCTCCTACACCGAGCAGACTGCAAATACCAACGACGAAGTAATTACCGCTGCTTCCTCCCTGGTTGCTGACAAAGTAGACGCTGTCTTCACTCCTACCGACAATGTCATCATGGCAGCTGAGCTGGCTATCTTCAAGGATCTGGCCGATGCAGGCATCCCGCACTATGCCGGCGCTGATTCCTTCGTCCGCAATGGTGCATTTGCCACCTGCGGCGTCAACTACACGGCTCTTGGTACACAGACCGCTGACCTTGCTTATCAGGCAATCACCGAAGGCATGGACGGCATGGAAGACTACTACACCGCAGAAGGCGGCATCGTAACCGTAAATACCGAGACTGCCAAAGCCCTGAATATCGACACAGCTGTATTCAAAGATTTTGGCGATGTTGTAGAGGTTACGACCACCGAGGACTAATACCCCTCATCCGGCGGCACTTTGATTTTCATTTGACTGACTTTCATGTACTCTCAGAACCGTAAGACAGACCAGACGCCAGCCGCATCCCCCGCTTACCACGCGGCTGGCGCATCTGCCTTATGAACGCTCTGGGAGTACAAATCATTCTACGGAGGTAATTTCCCATGCTTCATATTTTACAAACCGCTCTGGAACTGGGATTTCTGTATGCGCTGGTGCCGATGGCGCTGTTCTTGAGTTTCCGCATACTGGACATCGCGGATATGACGACGGACGGCTGTTTCGTCCTCGGCACAGCGGTATCCGTCACAATGGCTGCGGCAGGGCATCCATTCCTCGCGGTTCCGGCTGCCATGCTTGCAGGCATCTGCGCCGGATTTGTTACCGCATTTCAGCAGACCCGTCTCGGCGTGCCGTCCATTCTCGCCGGTATCATCACCAATATGGGACTCTACACCATCAATCTGATGGTAATGGGCTGGAGTGCCAACGTGAGTCTTTTAAAGACAGAGACCATCTTTTCCCTGCTTCAGAAAACCGGTATCGGGGGTGACTGGTATGAAGCACTTCTGGCAATCTGCGTAACTGTGCTTGCGGGCGCACTGCTCGTCTATTTTCTCGGTACCCGTCTGGGACTCTCCATCCGGGCAACCGGCAACAACATTGACATGGTGCGCGCCTCCTCGATCAACCCGACATTTACCATTACGGTCGGCTTATGCATCGCCAATGCGCTGACCGCACTCTCCGGCGCAATGGTCGGTCAGTACCAGAATACCGCCGACATCAACGGCGGCACGGGTATCGTCGTGATCGGTCTTGCCTGCCTGATCATCGGTGAAACCGTCCTCGGACGCCGCGGCGTGGCAAGAGGTGTCATCGCCACCGTCATCGGTTCGATTATTTACCGTTTTATCTACGCTATCGTCCTGTATACAAAAATCATGCCTGTACAGGGGCTGAAACTGATCACCGCTGTGATCGTAGCGCTGGCAATCGCATTTCCGACGATCCGGAAATGGGCGGCATTCCAGACACGTAAAAATACAGCGGCACGCCGGAAGGGAGGACACGGAGCATGTTAAATATTCAGTCGATATCAAAAACCTTTAATCCGGGAACTGTCAACGCCAAACAGGCGCTCTCCGGGCTGTCCCTGCATCTGGATCACGGCGATTTCGTGACAATCATCGGTTCCAACGGCGCCGGAAAATCGACCCTGTTCAATGCGATTGCCGGCAGCTTCTACGTCGATGACGGCTTTATCGAGCTGGACGGCGAGGACATCACCTATATGCCGGAGCACAAGCGCAGCCTGATGGTCGGCCGCCTCTTCCAGGACCCGTTAAAGGGAACGGCGCCGGGCATGACGATCGAAGAAAATCTTGCCCTCGCCTATCTGCGGACCGCAAAGGGGAAATCGCCATTTTCCCGCATTTCCAAGAAAGATAAGGATGCGTTCCGCGAACGCCTCTCCCTCTTAAATATGGGGCTTGAAGACCGGATGACCCAGCCGGTCGGACTTCTCTCCGGCGGTCAGCGCCAGGCGCTCACCCTGCTCATGGCAACCCTCATCACGCCGAAGCTTCTGCTGCTCGATGAGCACACTGCCGCCCTCGATCCGGGAACAGCTGAAAAAGTACTGGAGCTGACGAAAAATATCGTTGCTGAGGAGAAAATCACCTGCCTGATGATCACCCACAATATGAACCAGGCTCTGGAGCTCGGAAACCGCACGCTCATGATGGCAAACGGAAATATCGTGCTCGACGTCGGCGGCGCAGAGCGCGCTTCCATGACTGTCGAGGATCTGATCGCCCGCTTCAAGACCGGCGCAGGCCACGCGCTGGATAATGACCGGATTTTATTGTCGGAATAATTTTAAAAAAGCAAAAAATTCAAAAAGTCCCATCCTTTCAGATTTGAATCTGCATAAGGATGGGACTTTTTTATATTTCTCTTATCCAATTTCTATTTCCCAAGCACATCCGAAAGCGCTGCAAACTGCGCCAGCGTCAGCGTCTCGCCGCGCACGGACGGGGAAAGTCCCAGCGACTCGATTGCGGCTGCGATCTCTTCCTTGCTAAAGGAGAGATCCTGCGCGTTGGAAAGCCCGTTCTGCAGGGTTTTCCGGCGCTGGTTGAAGGACGCGCGGATGAGGCGGAACATTAAATCTTTATCCTTTACCTCCACCGGCGGCTTCGCATGGCGGGTCAGGCGGATGACCGCTGAGCCGACATTCGGACGCGGAATGAAGCAGTTCGGCGGCACATTTGCCACGATGTACGGCTCGGCATAATACTGAACCGCCAGCGACAGGGCGCCGTAATCCTTCGAGCCCGGACCTACCTGCATCCGGTCTGCGACCTCTTTCTGCACCATAACCGTAATGTTGTCGATCGGCGCGCCGCTCTCAAACAGCCCCATGATGATCGGGGTCGTGATGTAGTACGGCAGGTTCGCCACGACCTTAACCGGACGTCCGCCGCCTTTCTCTTCCGCCAGTTTTTTTATGTCAATCTTTAAAATATCTTCGTTGATAACGGTTACATTTTCGCAATCCTGAAGCGTATCTTTTAAGATCGGAATCAGGTTTGTATCGATCTCCACGGCGATGACCTGTCCTGCCGCCTGTGAAAGGCGCTGTGTCATCGTACCGATGCCAGGACCGACTTCCAGGACGGTGTCCTCCTTGGTCATGCCCGCCGCTGAGATAATCTTGTCCAGCACGTGCGTATCAATCAGAAAATTCTGACCGAATTTTTTCTGGAAAGCAAAATTGTATTTCTGTATTACTTCGATTGTATTCTTCGGGTTTCCAAGATCCATTCCGAAAATCCTTTCCCGGAGTCCGGAACCTGACCGAGACACCACCCAGCCAGATTCCTCCTCTCTTCTTTACATTAACCGGTACAGCCTCCGCGCATTCTCTTCAGTCGCACGGACGATCTCTTCCGGTGTACATTTCTTGATTTCTGCCAGCTTTTCCGCCACATATGGCAGGTTCAGTGAGGAGTTGCGTTTGCCGCGGTTGGGAACCGGAGCGAGGTAGGGGCAGTCGGTTTCGAGTACCAGACGGTCGAGCGGCGCCATCTCGGCTACTTCCAGAAGCTTTTTCGCGTTCTTGAAGGTCAGTACGCCGCCGATGCCTAAGTAAAAGCCCATCTTTAAATACTCTGCCGCCATCTCTTTTCCATAGGAGAAGCAATGAATCACACCGCCTATCTCCCCGGAGTGCTCTTCCTTCATGATATCGAGCGTATCCTTCGCCGCGTCGCGGCTGTGGATGATGACTGGAAGTTTTAATTCCCGCGCCAGATTTAATTGGCGGTGGAACCATTTTTTCTGTGTCTCATGATCCGGCTCTTCCCAGTAATAATCCAGACCAATCTCTCCGATTGCAACAATCTTATCCGACTGTGCCAATACACGGAGTTCGGCAAATTTTTCCTCGTCAAGCTCTGCCGTGCTGCTGGGATGAACACCGGCCGCGCCGTAGATAAAGGGATATCTCTTCGTCAGTTCAATGGTGGTCTTTGTGCTCTCCATATCGGCACCCACATTGACAACCGTTCCGATCCCGCCTGCTGCCAGACCGGAAAGTAGCGCCTCCCGGTCCTCATCAAATGCCTCATCATCATAATGGGCGTGTGTGTCAAATATCATATAACTTATATTTCTCCATTTCCATTCAAGAATGTCTCAATATTCTTGCTGCAAGATGGGAGTCATCTCACATCTGATATTAGCAGATTTCTGCGCCCGCCGGCATATCCTTCTCGGTGGTCATCAGAGACAGCTTGCCTTCTGCATCCTCTGCACAGAGAATCATGCCCTCAGACAGGATACCTGCCAGCTTCGCCGGTTTCAGGTTTGTCACAACCATAACTCTCTTACCTACCATCTCCTCCGGAGAATAAGAATGTTTGATTCCGCTGACAATCTGACGTACCTGGCTTCCGACCTGAACCTGGGAGCAGAGAAGCTTCTTGGACTTCGGAACAGCCTCGCAGGAGAGGATCACGCCAACCTGGAACTGCAGTTTTGCAAAATCATCGTAGGTAATCTCTGCTTTCGGCTCGATATCGATGCCCTCGGCTTTCTCGTCCTCTTCCTTCTCCGGCTCTGCCTTTGCAGCAACTGCCTTCTTCTGCTCTTCCTGGATAACTTTGACTTTCTTCATCACATCGTCGAGTTTCAGGCGGGCAAAGAGAACCTCCGGCTCCTCAGTCACCTTATTTCCGGACGGATAACGGCCAAATGCATCCATCTGTGGCAGTTCACGTTTTACGGTATTTAATTCTTTTAAGATCTTCTCCGAGGTCTCCGGCATGAAGGATTCAAGCAGGGACGCACCAATCGTGATAGACTCAACCAGGTTGTAGAGAACCGTTGCAAGACGATCCTGCTTGTCCTCTTCCTTTGCCAGAATCCACGGGGTTGTCTCGTCAATGTATTTGTTGCTGCGGCGGAAAATATTGAAGATCTCGGTGATCGCATCGGCAACGCGCAGCTTATCCATCTTCTCATCAACCTTGCGGACTGCTTCCAGCACTACCTTCTTCAGATCCTCGTCCACCGGCTCCGTCACGCCCTTGTCGGCTACCACGCCGCCAAAGTACTGGTTCGTCATCGATACCGTTCTCTTTACGAGGTTGCCGAGGATATTTGCCAGATCCGAGTTCAGTCTCTCTACCATCAGCTCCCAGGTAATAACGCCATCGTTCTCAAACGGCATCTCATGCAGAACGAAGTAGCGGACTGCATCCACGCCAAAGAAATCAACCAGTGTATCGGCGTAAATCACATTTCCCTTGGATTTACTCATCTTGCCGTCGCCCTGTAACAGCCACGGATGACCAAATACCTGCTTTGGAAGCGGCAGGTCGAGTGCCATCAAAAAGATCGGCCAGTAAATGGTATGGAAACGGATAATATCCTTACCAATCAGATGCAGGTCTGCCGGCCAGTATTTCTTGAACAGCTCGCCGCTCTCGCCATCGCAGTCATATCCAAGACCAGTGATATAGTTGGTCAGTGCATCCAGCCATACATATACAACGTGCTTCGGGTCGAAATCAACCGGAATCCCCCATTTAAAGGAAGTACGGGAAACACACAGATCCTGCAGGCCCGGAAGCAGGAAGTTGTTCATCATCTCATTTTTACGGGAAACCGGCTGGATGAACTCCGGGTGCTCATTGATATAATCGATGAGTCTCTGCGCATATTTGCTCATACGGAAGAAATATGCCTCTTCCTTCGCCGGCTGTACCGGACGTCCGCAGTCCGGGCATTTGCCGTCTACGACCTGGGACTGGGTCCAGAAGGACTCGCACGGGGTACAGTAAAGTCCCTCGTAGCAGCTCTTGTAAATATCGCCCTGATCATAGAGCTTCTTGAAAATCTTCTTTACCTGCGCCTCATGATCCTCGTCAGTGGTGCGGATAAATTTGTCGTAGGATGTATTCATCAGATCCCAGATCGTCTTGATCTCACCCGCCACGTTATCGACAAACTGCTTCGGCGTGATGCCAGCCTCATCTGCCTTTAACTCGATCTTCTGACCATGCTCATCGGTGCCCGTCTGGAAACGCACATCGTAGCCCTGCGCCCTCTTGTAGCGCGCAATGCTGTCCGCCAGCACGATCTCATAGGTATTTCCGATATGCGGTTTGCCCGATGTATAGGCAATCGCAGTTGTTATATAGTAAGGTTTCTTACAGTTCTGACACATTTATCATGCCCTCCTTATTAAAATTGCGCTTTAAATTGTGTTCTTCACAAAAAAAGCCTCTAACCGCCCATGGTTTTCCATCTGCGATTAAAGGCAAGCCACCTTCTTTTCTCTGCCTTTTCTTCATATATAAATATATAGATTAAGTCTATCTGTTTTGCATCCCTTTGTCAAGTATGGTATACTTGCAGACATATATATTTGTTTTGGAGGTATTATATTATGCAGAAACGCTTTTCCTTCCCGCCCCTGCCGCGCACAGCGCTCGCGATCGCTGCAGCTGCTGCCCTGGCGCTCTCCGGATGCGCTGGTTCTTCCGGCTCAGGAACCCCCGCCGAATCCTACGCCGCTTCCGGGCAGACTGGTTCTCCTTCCAATGCATCGTCCGATGCTGCCAGCGAACAGGCGCGTTTTGATGCGTTTCTCGCACACCAGTTTCAAGAAAGCGTGCAGGATGATCCGCTCTCCCTTCATTTTCTTGTCCGGAATCCGGAAAATTACGGTATCACCGAACCGGAGATGAAATTTCCAGAATATTCCCTGGAACAGCTTCAAAAAGATTCCGAGGAAAACGCGGCCGTTCTTGAGGAACTTTCTTCCTTCGATACCTCTCTCTTGACCTCCGACCAGCTCTTCACCTACCGGATGATGAAGGACACACTGGAGACGGAAGCCGGCTCGAAGGGACTGGAACTCTACAATCAGCCGTTAAGCGCCCTGATCGGCACGCAGGCGGAACTTCCGACCTTATTAGCCGAATATACATTTTACAACCGTGCCGACATCGACCATTACCTGGCACTGCTTTCGCAGATCGACACATATTACAAGCAGCTCGCAACGTATGAACAGGCGCAGGCAGACGCCGGTCTCGCACCGTCCGACGACACCATCGACCGGATTTTAAAATCCTGTAAAAGCTACCTCATCCGCCCGGAAAACAGCCTGCTGACGGAAACATTTGCCTCCCGCTTAAATGCGGTTGAGGGCTTAAGCAATGCAGAAAAGGCGTCCTACAAAGCAAAACATCTGACCATTTTAAAGGAACACTTTATCCCGGCATATACAAACCTCTCTAAAGCACTGGAATCGCTCAAGGGCTCCCATCCGGAGGCAGGAGGACTTAGCACCTACGAACACGGCAGGGAGTATTATGCCTATCTTGCGGCGGCGCTGACCGGCACAGATTCTTCGGTCGATGCGCTCAAAACGCGGATTGAGAAGCAGATGCAGGCAGATTTATCCGAAATCCGCGTCCGCTTAAAGGAACATCCGGAACTCGTCCGGCAGATGACCGACTCTGCCATCACACTCTCCGATCCGGATGAGATCCTTCAGAATTTACAGACGCAGATTCAGGATGATTTCCCGGCGCTTACAGATACCTCCTACGCGATCAAATACGTCCCGGAAGCGCTGGAATCTTCCCTGTCCCCGGCGTTTTTCCTCGTACCGCCGATCGATTCCGACGGTTCCAACACCATTTACATCAACGAAAAAGCAAGCACTGAGCAGAACCTCTACACCATGCTGGCGCACGAGGGCTATCCGGGGCATCTCTACCAGTCGGCTTATTTCAATGACCGGGAGCCGGTTCCGGTACGGCGGCTTCTTGCCTGCGGCGGCTACAACGAAGGCTGGGGACTCTACAGCGAACTGTACGCCTACTCCTTCGACAACGGACTGCCGGAAGCGGTCAAACCGCTGATGCGCTGCAGCGAAGCCAGCAGCTACGGGCTGTACGCGCTTCTCGACATCTGCATCCACTATGATGGCTGGGATCTCGCCACAACCACCAGTTATCTGGAAAATTCCTACGGATTTACGGATCCGGAATCCGCGCGCGAGATATACCTGGCAATCATTGATAATCCGGGCAATTACCTGAAATACTATATCGGCTATCTGGAAATCCTGACCATGCGCCAGGAAGCCGAGGAGGTACTTGGAAACAAATTCAACGCCAAGAGCTTCCACCAGTTCATCCTGAACATGGACGGCGCTTCCTTCCGGGTCATCAAACCGTATTTTCAAACATGGCTGATGACGGAGAAATTGCACGTATAAGAGAAAAAGAGCGGTATCTCCCTGTATGCATCCGCAGACTTCAGGGATCCCGCTCTTTTCGCATTTTCATGCTTTAGTTTACTTTCTTGTAATTCTTCTCAAAGCTCATCGGACCGTCGCCGATCTTCTCGCCTGCTACGCTCAACTCCAGCGTCTTTGCCTCGTAGTTCTGGATAAATGTATTGGCAATGGCCATGACAACCAGCTTGTCAGAGGACTCCTTTAAGGAGGAGAGATCCAGCGTCAGGGCGCCGTCCTTCTGCTCAAATTTATCCACGGTGATTCCCTCTTCAATGACGCCCACCTCTGCCATCTTATCAAGCAGTTCCTGTGCATCCAGCTCATCGCCGTCAATGCCATCCATATTCTGTTTTAAGCCGCTCTTATCAGATTTTACAGAATATACGCAAACGGTTACCGTCGGATCTGCATCCGTTACCACCATGCTTTCTTTCTCAGCCACGCCGTCTACAGTCTCCTGCTGCGCCGCACCTGCCGGGGCAGTTCCATGTTCGCTGGTTTCTCCTGTATTTCTTGCCGTCGGCGCACATGCGCCCAGAACAGCTGCCATCATAAGACCAGCTGCCATTACCATAAATTTCTTCATAATGTACCTCCTTGTATTCTCCTCGCAGCAGTTGCTTCACGGTTTTCGCAACCGTTTTTGTCTTTCACACCTGTTTCCATCCAGTGCAGACTACATCCATTCTTTTTACCGCTGCCCATCCTTACTCCTAAACCACTGATTCAGCTTCATCAGCGCCTTTACCAACGTCTGCATCTCATCTTCCGACAGATCGCTTGTCAGGCTCTCGATCATCTCCCGGTGGAACCGGGCGTGATGCCCATACGCTTTTCTGCCCCGCTCTGAAAGAGAAATATATACGACCCGCCGATCCTCGAGTCCCCGGCTTCGTTCCACATAGCCTTTTTTGACCAGGCTGTTCATGGCAATCGTGAGCGTTCCCACCGTAACGGACAGTTCTCTGGCAATCGATGACATATTTTTCGGTTCACCAATCCCGATCGCTTCGATCACATGCATATCGTTATTCGTGATGTCTTTAAACTCCGGCGTAATGATTACCTTCTGTTCTATGTCCATCACATCGCGGAACAGCGTCACCAGAAGCTCATTCAGCGTCTCATAATTTCCCACAGTTTTCCCTCTCATCCTTGGTTTCAGCGCGCAAAACGGCAATTTACCCTACCGATTATACAATATTCTGTGCGGCAAGACAACTAGCAAATTTCTTACATCTTCTCTTATAACATGGCACTTGTTACTGTTCACGCACACGTACCCAGTAACGGAATTTGCCGATGCTTCGCATTCCAAACCGGCAAAATCTGCAGCCAGAACTGTATCGTATGGAATTTTCAGTTCAGAAAATTCCTACCCGTGAACAGTTACCATGGCACTACATAAGATACTCGCCACAAGCCCCGCGAACGTTGCAATCAGCGCCCCCGCAAGCGTCCATCGCGTCTTTGAGATCCGCACGGTCAGATAGTAGACACTCATCGTATAAAAAACCGTCTCCGTGCAGCTCTCAAGAACCGACACCATCATGCCGAGCCGCGAATCGGGTCCATACGTTTTAAAAATATCTAAGAGCAGCCCCGTCGCCGCCGAACTGGACACCAGACGCACCAGAAGCAGCGGAACCACCTGTGCCGGTATATGCAGAAATGCCGCCGGTCCCGCCAGCACCCCGGAGAGGAAATCGAGAAAACCGGAGGTCCGAAGCACGCCGACCGCCGCCATCAGTCCCACCAGCGTCGGCAGGATTCCAGCCACCGTTTTAAGCCCCGCAAGCGCCCCTTCGATAAAATCATCAAAAACCGGGCGTTTCTGAAGCACCGCAAACCCAACGATATAAAACAAAACAACCGGAACCAGGTATTCAGAGAGGTAATTGATGCAGCGCATTTGACGGCTCCCGTGTCTATACTTGTTTTATATGTATGGTTTGAATCCGCGTTCTATGATAATGGATCTGTTTCCAGAGCCCCTTATTTTAACAAGGGCATTATAGGGGATAAATTTGTTTTTTGTGTGAAATTTTTCCCCTACATGACGCCAAATTACGTTTTCTATTTCCAGCTACCCTTTTTTATTGATTTATATTGCTTTCTCCTGCACATCACGCGGCACACCGCCACTCCTGCCAGCGTGCTGACACAGGTCGCCAGGAACGCCGGACCGGCCACGGCCAGCGGGTGCGCCGATCCGTACTGGCTCCGGTAGGCAATCATATTGATAGGAATGAGCTGCAGCGATGAAATATTTACGACCAGAAACGTACACATTTCATCGCTCGCCGTTCCCTGTGTGACCGCCGCCGGATCCCCCGCCGCTCTCCGTTCCTCCTCCAGTTCTTCCAGCTCCTTCATCGCCGTAAGCCCCGCCGGGGTCGCCGCCCAGCCAAGCCCCAGCATATTGGCAATCATATTGGCGGCCATCGAAGAAAGCGCCGGATGACCCGCTGGAATGCGTGGAAAGAGGAAATGAAGCACCGGCCGCATCCCCACCGACAACTGCTCAATCAGCCCCGCCCGCCGTCCGATCTCCAAAATTCCCGTCCAGAACGCCATCACCCCCAGCATCGTGATTCCCAGCGAGACTGCATCCCCCGCCGCTGCAAGCATTCCCTCCGTCACCGCCCCCAGCGTCCCATGCACCGCCGCCCAGCCAAGCCCCGTAAGCATCATAAACGCCCAGAGTGCATTTAACATGCATCTACCTCCCTGCTGTCATATGGTACGCTCAGAACATTTTATACTCAGACAAGTATAAAAAGACGCCAAATATACACCATCATAAATAGATACAATTATATCGTTTCTTTTCGTCCATTCCGCTTGCATTTCAGAATTTGGATCTTTAAAATAAGAACTATCATCTCCTTCACATGACAGACATTCTTTGAAAAAGGTCATTTTATATGGATTCTCCTGCCAAAAACCGTGAAGGCATTGAAATATGATTTAATATTATGAAAACGAGGTATTCAGAATGAAACAATCCGCAGATTTAAAGCGTCTCCTCACCTCCATCGATCACAAAAGCTATCCGGCTTACAAGGATGTGCGCGGCGCTTATGATTTTAATACGTATATTTTATCCATCGACCATGTACAGGGTGACCCATTTGCTTCCCCTTCCAAGGTCAGTGTCCAGATCCGCCATACGAAAGCCGGATTCCCGGCAGAGCTCTTTGATACGCCGTGGAAAAAAACGGCGCTCGAAGATTACCTGCTCCGCTGTTTTTCCCGTGAAATCGGACGTCTTTCTTTCAAGGCAAAAGGTTCTGGAAAAAGCGGTCTGATCGCCACCAGCCGTCCCGGTCAGGAGGTTCTCTCCCGGACCGCCTGCGAGATCGGGAGAAATGAGATTACAGCCCGTTTTGAGGTTGGTTTCCCGGCATTCGGGCGCACCATCAACTCCGGTGAACTGATCCGGATTTTCTTTGATTTTCTTCCAGGCTGTGTCGAAAACGTCTTTTTCTACCGCCGCCAGAACACCGCTGAAATCAAAAAACGCATTACGCTGGCAGACGACCAGCAATTTATCCGCAATGAGCTGAAACGCTTAGACCTCATCTCCTTCGTCGCAGACGGCTCAATCCTGCCGCGTGAAACCGGCGTCTCCGACCGTCCGATGAAGGGCAGTGTGGCGTTCCATTCCCCGGATTCCTTAAGAATCACTCTGAATCTTCCGGGACACGGTCCGATCTCCGGCATGGCAATCCACCGCGGCATCACCCTGATCGTGGGCGGCGGCTACCACGGCAAATCCACACTGCTAAAAGCGCTGGAATCCGGCGTATACAACCATATTCCGGGGGATGGACGTGAATATGTCATCACCGATGAAACCGCAGTCAAGCTGCGCGCCGAGGATGGACGCAGCATCAACCACGTTGATATTTCCCTCTTTATCCGGGATCTGCCGAACAAAAAAGACACCACCTACTTTTCCACCGCCGATGCCAGCGGCAGTACCTCCCAGGCGGCAGCCGTGATCGAAAGCATTGAAGCAGGAGCCCGCGCTTTCCTGATCGACGAGGACACCTCCGCTACCAACTTCATGCTGCGGGACGACCTGATGCAGCGCATCGTCAGCCGCGATAAAGAGCCGATCACCCCGTTCATCGAACGCGCCCGCGATCTCTACAAGCAGGCAGGCATCTCCACCGTCCTCGTAGCTGGAAGCTCCGGCGCCTACTTCTTCATCGCAGACACTATTATCCAGATGGATGCATACCGCCCGTTTGATATCACGGAGATGGTAAAAAATGCCTGCGAACAGGAGGCTTCCAAACCCGCCATCCAGGCGCCTGGGTTCAAGCTCCCGACAGCTGGACGGAAGCTGGCGGCTGGCGGAACAGGGCGGGCTGTGGGCGCGATGGCGCTGAATTTTGGCGACAGCCGCGCAGAAGCAGGCGGTGAATCTCAGGAAGAGGGCGAAAACAGCAGTCGTTCTGGACGGTTTGGCAATCGCGGCGGCAGCGCCTCCGATGCAGGACGCTTTGAACGCGGTCGCGGAGGACGCCGCGAAGCTGATCGAAATTCCGACCGGAACACGCGTATCAAAGTCCGTGTCCACGACAAACACTCTTTCCAGGTTGCCAAAGAGCCGGTCGATCTGCGCTTCGTCGAACAGCTTGCCGACAGCGAGCAGACCGCCGCACTTGCCCAGATGGTGCGCTACTGCCTGGAAAAAGGGCTTCTGGAGCGCTGCACCGTACAGGAAACGGTTGACACACTCTTAAAAGCCTATGAAGCAGACGGGCTCTCTGTGTTCAGCGATGCTTCATATGCGGCCATGGGACTGGCAATGCCGCGCGTGCAGGAGATTTATGCTTGTTTAAATCGTTTTAGGGGATGATTGGATACACAAAAGAGGGCTGCATTTTGCAAGCCCTCTCTTTATATTTTTGCATTTTACACTGAACTATTTGCAAATTTCATCTTGGCTCATCCCTGAACCCTGCCAAAATCTATCCTACCCTTCGCACAGCGCCCGCATCACGCCCTCAACCGTCTCTATCTTCTCTGCTCTCCACGCGTTTCCGCCGCAGAAAATCAGAGCATGATCTTCATCACCGCGGGCGGCATTGACGAGTGCCTGCGTGATGCAGTATGGGATCTTCGCCGGATCACAGTGTTCCAGACACTGGTAACAGTGTGTCACTGCCTGTCTTCCTTTTTCCAGTTCTTTTAAGAACGCATTCTTGATCGCACGTCCCGGCATGCCGACCGGACTTTTGACAATCACGATGTCCTCTTCCTTCGCATCCAGATATGCCTGCTTATATGCCATCGGTGCATCGCATTCCTCGGTTGTCACAAAACGGGTTGCCACCTGCACGCCGTCCGCGCCAAGCTCCATCTGGTGCATCACATCCGCATGGTCGTAGATGCCGCCAGCCGTCACAACCGGAATCGATTTGCCATATTTCTGCGCGTATTTTTTAACCAGCGCGATAATTCCCCGCACTTCCTCGTCATATTCCGCCTGATGGAATGTCTCGGCTGCGTGCGGCGTGTCTACCTCCAGCTCGGTCAGCTTCTCACGGTCAAATCCCAGATGTCCGCCCGCCAGAGGTCCCTCAACGACCACCAGATCCGGTGCGGTCTGGTACTTGCGGTCCCACATCCGACAGATGACCGTCGCCGCCTTAACGGAGGAAACGATCGGCGCAATCTTCGTCGCCGTCCCTTTCACATACTCCGGCAGGGAAACAGGAAGTCCTGCGCCCGATATGATCAGGTCAGCGCCCGCCTTGACCGCCGTTTTAACGTACTCCGCATAGTTTTTCGTTGCCACCATGATATTAAAGCCCACGATGCCGCCCTTCGCGATCGCGCGCGCCTTCTGTAACTCTGAACCGATCGCGCGCAGGTTTGCCTCCTGCGGATGTTCGGCAAAATCCGGCTCCCGGAAACCGATCTGGGCAGTGGAAATAATGCCGATGCCGCCAGCCCCCGCCACGGCTCCTGCCAGCGAGGACAGGCTGATGCCAACCCCCATACCGCCCTGGATGATCGGAAGCTTCGCCGTCAGATCACCAATTTTCAGCGGTTTTAACTGTGATAAAATTGTACTCATACGATCTCCTATATTCACAAAGGGGACCGCCGCGCGGCAACCCCCTTTCAATATCTATTTTTTAGATTTTTCTAAAACGTTCATACCGCTGCTCCGCGATCTCATCCGGTGTCTTTTCCGCGCAGGACTGGAAGAACTCACGCATATGGCGGTCGATGATGCGTCCGATCTCCTCGATGTTGTCATCGGTTGCCGGCTCATCCTCGCAGATAATGCGCTCGATCATGCCAAGCTCATACAGATCCTCTGCCGTCATCTTCATGACCTTCGCCGCCTCGCTGGCTCTCTTGGCATCTTTCCACAGAATCGAAGCAAAGCCCTCCGGAGAAAGGATCGAGTAGGTCGCATTCTCCATCATCCATACCTCGTTGGAAACCGCCAGCGCCAGTGCGCCGCCGCTGCCGCCCTGACCGGTGATAATCGCCAGAATCGGCACCTTCATATCCGACATTTCAAAGAGGTTGCGGGCAATCGCCTCGCCCTGGCCTCTCTCCTCTGCCTCCATACCCGGGAATGCACCTGGCGTATCGACAAAACAGATGATCGGACGGTTAAATTTCGCCGCCTGTTTCATCAGACGGAGCGCCTTTCTGTATCCTTCCGGAGACGGCATGCCGAAGTTGTGCTTCATGCTGTCTTTCGGGGATTTACCTCTCTCCTGTCCAATGACCGTGACCGGCATTCCATAGAAGGATGCCACACCGCCGATGACCGCCATATCATCGCCATAATACCGGTCGCCGTGGAACTCGGTAAAATCGTCAAACAGGATCCGGATATAATCGCTGGCGTTCAGACGTCCGGCGCTACGGGACTGGCGTACTGCCTCCCAGGCGTCTCTCTCTCGGCCTGCGATCTTATTTAAGGTCTTCTGGCGCATGATACCGGAGAACGGTGCTTTCCGGCTCTTTAACTTGCCTTCCTCCACAGAAGCTGCTTTTTCTGCCTTGGATGCAGATGCCGCTTCTGTGTGGTTCTCCGCCTCGTCGTTCCATTTCTCCCAGCCATGCTCCTGGCTGTGAAGCTTCAAAATCTGTCCCAGAACACGCTTCTGATCTTTTCTTTCCACGATCTGATCCACAAAACCGTGTGTCAGCTGGAACTCGGCTCTCTGGAAGCCCTCCGGGAGCTTCTGGCCGATCGTCTGCTCGATGACACGCGGACCCGCAAATCCAATCAGTGCTCCCGGCTCTGCCAGGATGATATCGCCCAGGGACGCAAAGCTTGCCGTTACGCCGCCGGTGGTCGGATCCGTCATAAAGCTTATGTAGAGAAGTCCCGCCTCGGAATGACGTTTTAAGGCTGCGGAAGTTTTCGCCATCTGCATCAGGGAGATCATGCCCTCCTGCATTCTCGCACCGCCGGAAGCCGCGTAGATGATAACCGGAAGCCGTTCCTCGGTCGCACGCTCTACCGCACGGGCAATCTTCTCTCCCATGTTGTGACCCATGCTGCTCATCAGGAAACGGGAGTCGCAGACCGCAATCACAGTCTCATAACCGTGAATCTTTCCTTTACCAGTGACAACCGCCTCATTTAACTCGGTTTTCTCTCTGGCTGCCTCAACCTTGCCCTCATAGCCCGGAAATGCAAGCGGATTGACCACAGACATCTCCTTATCCCACTCTTCAAAGGTACCTTCATCGATCAGCATCTCAATCCGGCGGTACGCATGCATCCGGAAATATCCGCCGCAGCGCGGGCACACATACAGGTTGTCCTTGACATCCTGCACCAGAATTGGTTTCTCACATTTATTACACTTACGCCATAAAGAACGCAGACTTTCCGGCGTCATCGCCGTCGGACGGCTCGGAATCTTCTCCGGTTTTTCCTGTGCTGCCTCTGCCGCCCTTTTATCTGCTTTCGCGCTCTCCGCACGGCTTACGCCGGCAGAACCGTGGTCGTTTGTATTGATCGAAGTATACGATTTCTTAAACAGATTTTTAAACATCTCTTATTCAACCTCACTTATTAGCCAATCATAAACGTCAGCTCTGCGGAAACAGCCAGCTTGCCATCGACGGTTGCCGTCGCACTTCCGATGCCGACCGGTCCTTTTCTCTTGATGATATGGCACTCCAGCTTTAACTTGTCGCCCGGAACTACCTTTTTCTTGAATTTTGCGTTGTTGATTGCCCCGAAATATGCCGTCCTGCCCTTATTTCCTTCTTCACTTAAAATCGCAACCGCGCCGACCTGCGCCAGCGCCTCCACGATCAGGACGCCCGGCATGACCGGCTCCTGCGGAAAATGACCTGCAAACCACGGCTCGTTGTATGTTACATTTTTATATCCAACCGCGCCCTCGCCCGGTGTCACTTCCTCGATACAGTCGATCAAAAGAAACGGATGACGGTGCGGGATGATCTCCTGGATCTCTTTAATTCCCATCATAATTTCAGTTACCTCTTTCGCTTTCCCAGACATCATTTTTGTATGCTGCAAGTCTCTTCCGCCAGCTCCAGTGCGCTGCTTCCAATCATTCAATCATCCACACAAAAACGTCCTCAAATTATATTTAGTCCTCAAATTTCTTGATTACCAGGCTGGCATTGACACCACCAAATCCCAGGGAGTTGGTCAGGGCATAGTGGATATCCATCGGAACACCCTCGCCCATCGTGTAATCCAGATCGCAGCCCTCGCCTGCCTCTTTTAAACCTGCGGTTGCGTGTACAAATCCATCCTCAATGGATTTCACGCAGGCGATAAACTCAACACCGCCCGCTGCACCTAAAAGATGTCCAATCATCGACTTAGTGGAGTTAATTTTTACCTTGTAAGCGTGGTCGCCCAGCGCTTTTTTCACTGCCATCGTCTCGAAGAGATCGTTATGGTGTGTACTGGTTCCATGTGCATTGATGTAATCAATCTTCTCCGGTGCGATACCTGCATCCTTGAGCGCCATCTCCATCGCATACGCTGCGCCGCTTCCATCCTCTGCCGGGGAAGTGATGTGGAATGCATCGTTGCTTCCGCCGTAGCCGACTACCTCTGCCAGAATCTTTGCGCCGCGCTTCTGCGCGTGCTCTAAGGACTCCAGAACTACGATACCAGCGCCCTCGCCCATGACGAAACCATCGCGGTCCTTATCAAACGGACGGGATGCCGTCTCCGGGTCATCATTGGTAGAAAGAGCCGTCAGAGCCGCGAAACCTGCCATACCGAGCGGTGTGATCGCAGACTCGGTACCACCGGCTACCATCACGTCTGCCTCGCCGTACTGGATCGAGCGGAACGCCTCACCGATAGAGTTCGTACCGGTCGCACAGGCAGTTACCACGTTGATGGATTTGCCCTTTAAACCATACTGCATTGCCACATTGCCGACTGCCATGTTGCTGATCATCATCGGAACGAGCAGCGGGTTCACACGGTTCGGTCCTTTTTCCAGCATTTTTTTATGCTCACGTTCCATCGCCTGTAAACTTCCGATACCGGAACCGATGCTGGTTCCCACGCGGAACGGATCCTCTTTTTCCATATCCAGACCCGCCTGTGCGATCGCCTCACCGGCTGCCGCTACCGCATACTGGGAAAACGGCTCCATACGTCTCGCTGCCTTCGGATCCATGTATTTCTTCGGATCAAAATCCTTCACCTCGCCTGCCAGCTTTGCCTTATAATCGGTTGTATCAAAATATGTGATCGGCGCGATACCGACTTTTTTATCCTTTAATCCCTGCCAGAAGCTTGCTACGTCATTTCCAATCGGAGTGATCGCTCCCAGACCGGTTACTACTACACGTGTCTTATTTCCCATCTAAAAACCTGCCTTTCTATCGTCACAGTTCACACGTTGTGCAAACTGCGACACGATTTTGCCGATGCTTCGCATTCCAAATCGGCAAAATCCGCTGCCACTACGTTATCGTACGGCACTTTCGGTTCCAAAAGTGCCTATCTGTAAAGCACCTTTTCCCTACATCGCCATTCCGCCGTCCACGCACAGAACCTGTCCTGTGATGTAAGCTGCGCGGTCAGAAGCCAGAAATACGGCTGCCTGCGCTACATCCTCGGTCGTACCGAAACGTTTTAACGGAATCTGCTCGCCCATCGCCTTCTTCACATCGTCCGGAAGAACGGCGGTCATTTCCGTATCAATAAATCCCGGTGCAATCGCGTTGACCGTGATACCACGGCTTCCAATCTCCCTTGCCACGGATTTGGTCAGTCCGATCACGCCCGCCTTGGACGCACAGTAATTTGCCTGTCCCGCATTTCCCATCACGCCGGAAACAGAGGAAATATTGATGATGCGTCCGCCCTTCTGCTTTAACATCTGGCGGGATACGTGCTTAATGCAGTTAAATGCGCCCTTTAAGTTCGTATCGATAACGGCGTCAAACTCTTCCTCAGTCATCTTCATCAGAAGATTGTCACGGGTAATGCCCGCGTTGTTGACTAAAATATCAATTCTCTTATAGCGGCTGATAATGTCCTTTAAGAACACCTCCGCCGCGCTGTAATCCGAAACATTGCACTGAACGGCTTCCGCCTGTCCGCCCGCCTCGGTAATTTCCTTTACGACATCCTCTGCTTTTGCCGCAGAGCCATTATAATTAACGATCACCACCGCGCCCTCTTTCGCCATCGAAATAGCGATCTGACGGCCAATGCCGCGGCTGGCACCTGTCACAACTGCTACTTTTCCATTTAACATCCAAGCGCCTCCTTTACTTTGTCGATATCTTCCAGTTTCTCTATATTGAACGCCTTCGCGTTTTTGTCGATTTTGCGCATGAAACCAGTCAGGGTCTTACCCGGTCCGATCTCAATAAATGTGTCCACACCGTCTGCTAACATCTTCCGGATCGTCTGCTCCCAGCGGACGGAGGAAGAAACCTGCTTCATCAGAAGCGGCTTTACATCGGCTGCATCGGTCACATAATCTGCCGTCACATTCGCAATATACGGAATCTCCGGTGTATGAATCTCAACGGTATCGAGTACCTTTCCAAGCTTCTCGCCAGCTCCCACTAACATCTTGGAATGGAACGGTCCGCTTACCTTTAACGGAAGAACGCGTTTTGCGCCCGCTTCCTTCAATTTCTCTCCTGCCTCGGCAACCGCCTCTGTCTTACCAGAGATAACAATCTGTCCCGGGCAGTTATAGTTGGCAATCTGCACGCCCTCGATCGGCGCGATCACCTCTTCGATCTTCTCTGCATCCATCGCCAGTACGGCAGACATGGCGCCCTGACCAACCGGGACTTCGCCCTGCATCAGGATACCTCTCTGCCGCACGGTACGGATGGCATCTTCGTCAGACATAACGCCTGCAGCCGCCATTGCAGGATACTCTCCCAGGCTCAGGCCCGCAGCCACATCCGGGCGGATTCCGGTACGTTCCATGAATACACGCATCATCGCAAGGCTGGCGGTTACCATCGCCGGCTGCGTATACTCCGTGATATTCAGACGGTCCGTCTGCGCCGGATCAAAGCAAAGATCGGTCATTGAAAACCCAAGGATCTCGCTTGCTTTCTCAAACATCTCGCGTCCCGTTTCCGTTTCCTGATAAAAATCCTGTCCCATGCCAGTGGTCTGTGCGCCCTGACCCGGAAAAATAAATGCAATTTTGCTCATAGCGTTACACTCACTCTCTACTTTCTGCCCAAAAGCGCCTCCGCCTGGGCCATCATTTCTTCAATCATTTCCTTACAGGTCTGCTCTTTCTTCACCATACCTGCAATCTGTCCAGCCATCACAGTTCCGTTGTCCACGTCACCTTCCATGACTGCCTTCCGAAGCGTTCCAAGTGTTAAATACTCCAGTTCCTCGAACGGGCGTCCCTCTTTTTCCAGCTTCAGATACTCTCTCGTCATCTTATTTCTAAGACAGCGGATCGGATGTCCGTGACTCATACCGGTTACGGTCGAATCAATGTCTTTCGCCTTGATGACTCTGTCCTTGTAAGCCTGGCTTACGATAGATTCCTTCGATACGACGAAGCGGGTTCCCATCTGGACCGCCTCTGCGCCCAGCATAAATGCCGCCGCAATGCCGCGTCCATCTGCGATACCTCCGGCTGCAATCACCGGAATCGAAACCGCATCGACTACCTGCGGAACGAGTGTCATCGTCGTCGCCTCGCCGATGTGTCCACCGGACTCCATGCCTTCTGCAACGACTGCATCTGCGCCGCTTTTCTCCATCAGACGTGCCTGTGCAACCGAAGCGACAACCGGAATCACTTTAATGCCGGCTTCCTTCCACATGCCCATGTATTTGCCTGGAATACCGGCACCGGTCGTTACGACCTTGATGCCTTCTTCCACAACTACCTTTGCCACGTCATCCGCATACGGGCTCATCAGCATGACATTGACACCAAACGGCTTCTTTGTCAGCTCTCTCGCCTTGCGGATCTCCTCGCGGACAACCTCACCTGGTGCATTGGCGCCGCCAATTAAGCCCAGACCGCCAGCTTCAGAAACGGCTGCTGCCAGATGATGTTCTGCCACCCATGCCATGCCGCCCTGAATAATCGGGTATTCAATCCCCAACATTTCTGTGATCTTTGTTTTCATTATGCCTCTACACCTTTTTCTTTTAAGTAGTTCATAACATCGCCTACAGTTGCCAGGTTCTGCAGATCCTCAGCCGGGATCTCTACGGAGTACTCGTCCTCCAGAGCCATAACCAGCTCAAACAGATCCAGGGAATCAGCGCCCAGATCATCCTTGAAAGAGGAAGCCTCGGTAATGGAATCTGCGTCTACGCTCAGCTGCTCTGCAATAATTTCTTTCATTTTCTCTAACATCGTTTCAATCTCCTTTTTAAATGAATTTTCTTTTTGTGACCGCAAAAATGCAATCACTGTTCTTATATTTTATCAAAAAATAGAATAATGTACATTAGTTTTGCTATATATTTTTTGCTTCTCCAGGCACCTACCAGGTCATCAATGCCGCGCCCCAGGTAAGACCCGCGCCAAAACCTGCCATCACCAGCGTATCGCCGCGTTTTAATCGTCCGTCCCGGTGCATTTCATCCAGGAGAATCGGAATAGAAGCCGCCGATGTATTGCCGTAGCGCTCGATATTGACCGGAATCTTATCCATCGGAACCTTCAGACGACGGGACGCCGCTTCCAGAATCCGGATATTCGCCTGATGCAGCAGATAATGCTGTACCGCCTCGCGGTCCGTTCCGGTCTCCTCCAGAATCGCATTCACAATCTCCGGTACCTTCTTCACCGCAAACTTGAAGACTTCCTGACCGTCCATCTGCATAAAACCAAGCTCCGGTCTGCCGCCCGTCAGGCAGTTTTCAAGACTTCTCGCCTGGCAGTACAGAACGTCGTTCTTCGTTCCATCGCTGCCGACCAGCGTCTTCACCACACCCGTCTCGTCCGCCCGGACAACCGCCGCGCCCGCGCCATCGCCAAATAGGATGCAGGAACTGCGGTCCGTCCAGTCTAACACCTTGCTCAGCGTCTCCGCTCCGATGATCAGCGCCGTCTTATAGATGCCCGCCTGAATAAATCCCTGCACAATATGTAAGGCGTAAATAAATCCGGAACATGCCGCCGTGATGTCAAACGCCACCGCATGTTTCGCCCCGATGGCTCCCTGTACATCCGCCGCCGCACTCGGGAACGCCCGATCCGGGGAAGACGTCGCCACGATCACGATCTCAATCTCCTCCGGAGAAATGCCCGCGTCCGCGATCGCGCGCTTCGCCGCCTCTGTCGCCAACGCCGAGGTTCCCTCGCTCGTCGAGATATGTCTGGCTCCAATACCCGTCCGTTCCCGGATCCAGGCATCATTTGTATCAAGAAATTTCGTCAAATCCTGATTCGTCACAACCTGCTCCGGCGCATACGCGCCGATTCCAATGATTCTAGCTGTCATTTTCTCGTTTAACTCCGCTTCTTCTATAAAAGATAGTTTTAATTTCAAATGGTTTGATATTCAAATTAATTTAGAGTGTAGCGGAGAATCTGGGGTTTGTCAAGGATAACTTGTAAATGAACGGCAGGATTCTGGTGAGAAGACGCAACCCGGACAGAGAAGAGCCGCCCCCAATCTTCCGGAAAACGCTCTCGCTCTTGCACTCGCTGCAACGGACACTAAGCTCGAAAAAACCTCGCTAAGTGCCGGCGCGAGTGATGTTTCCTACAGATTGGGGGCGGCTCTTCTCCTGAAATACGCATCACTTGAAATACATAAAAATTAGGATACCGCGGTTTCCTTTTTCGTTGTATAATTATAAGACATAGGTATCTTTATTGTATCTATACAGAAATTTGTATACTATATTATCTATATATTACCCTATTAAAAGGAGGAGTTGCTATGCAGAGTATTCTTGTATGTGACGATGATAAACAGATCGTAGAAGCGATTGACATATACTTAACCGGTGAGGGATTTGAGGTTATCAAGGCATATGACGGCGCGGAGGCACTGGAACTTTTAAAAACGCACACCGTGAATTTGATGATTCTGGACGTTATGATGCCAGGGTTAGATGGCATCCGGACGACGCTGAAGGTGCGTGAAACCAGCAGCATCCCGATCATTATTCTTTCCGCGAAGTCTGAGGATGCGGACAAGATTCTGGGCTTAAATATCGGGGCAGATGATTATATCACGAAGCCGTTTAACCCACTGGAACTGGTCGCCCGCGTGAAATCGCAGCTCCGCCGCTACACGCAGCTGGGAAATATGAACAATCAGATGGGCAACCACGTATTCAAATGCGGCGGCTTGCAGATCAACGATGAAAATAAGGAAGTAACCGTGGACGGCGAACTCATCAAGCTGACACCGATCGAGTACAACATCCTGCTTCTGCTCGTTAAAAACGCCGGAAAAGTCTTCTCCATCGACCAGATCTACGAGGCGATCTGGAATGAGGAGGCGATCGGCGCGGACAATACAGTTGCGGTTCATATCCGCCATATCCGCGAAAAGATCGAAATTAACCCGAGGGAGCCGCGCTATCTGAAGGTTGTCTGGGGTGTTGGATATAAAATTGAGAAGCAGTAAAAATGTGAATCATCCATCTAACAGAAGTTAGGAGTTGCAAAATTTATGACAAAACTCTCACATATTCCGATGCAGATCCAGAAATGGATCGCCAGCCTCGCGCATCTGTTTTTCCTGATTCTGGGACTCATCGGTATCAGCCTCATGTATATCAATGGAAATTTCGGGCTGGGGCTGACCGGCATTGGCTCGGTTCCTTATGAGGACACCGCGGAATTTAACACACAATTTAATAACGATCTGAACGATATCTTCCTATATATGGAATATCAGGACGTCTTCGGTGCCGACAGCTCGATCGACCTCTCGCGCCGGATGCTCAAAATGACCTTTGGACCAAGCGAGACCGAAAATTTCTCCCTGTCCTCCCTGATTTCCTATCTGGAATCCATGGGGTACCAGCTCGACGACGACTTTAACTGCCAGAAGGTTTCTGAACCGGCAGACGGCGTCAAGAGCCGCGAAGGCTACGTCGAATGGTCGGTTCAAGAGCCGCAGCGGATCTACAGCTACCGTTCTGCCAGCCGGAAGCGCAGCACATTGGAGGATGCGGCGGTCGAGATCATGGACACACTGCATCGTTATTACACAGTGTATAACCGTTTCGTCGCCAATCCATCCAACCTGCATTTTAAAATCCAGTACACGGAGCCAGATTCGGATCAGAGCGAAACAACCCAGTTTACAAACACCGATTCCCTGACACCGGAAAATGTCAAGGAATACGGGCGCTACGCGTACCTGCCGGGCAATTCCGTTTTCTACGACACCAACATGAAAGCGATCCCGCTCAGCAGCATTTCCGCACTGGCATCCAATAACCCGTACACCGGCAGCGACTATTATCTGCTGATCGGAATCGATACAAATTATCCAGTCACTGACCTTTACGCGCGCACGCATACCGCATACCTGCACCGGCAGCACCTGTATCTGACCGGATTTGCACTGACAATCTTTGCAACGATCGGACTGCTTTTAAGCTTCCTGTTTCTGTTCCGGGTGTCCGGCTACCAGAGTTACCGCAGCTTCGACGTGACGCTGCACGGCTTCGACAAGAGCGGCACTGAAACCGGCATCGTCTTTTTTGCCGCCATGACCGCGATCGCCCTGGTTGTAAGCGACCTGATTCTCATCCGCATCCTGCATCTGGTCATTCCATCGCAGTATTGGTACTTCTCCGATCACAGCCTGCAGGCGCTGGTCCTGTATCTGGGCGGACTGCTGCTCTTTTTCAGCCTCCTGCGCCGCTACCGCGCCGGTACCCTGTGGACCTCCAGCCTGATCTGCCGGATTCAGAAGAAAATGTTGATCCTCAAAACACGGCAGAACTTCCGCAGCCGCCTAGGCATCGGATTTGTTCTCTATCTTGCAATCAACACAGCGCTTATCAGCCTTGCCTGGTATTTCTGGGACCGCGTGTATGCAAATTTATACGTTGTTTACCTGCTGACAGGTCTGACTGTGCTGGTATTTCTGCTGTTTAACCTGTGGATCTTTTACATACTGTTCCGGCAGGCAAGCGAACAGGAATCCATCCGCGATGCCGTCCGCCAGCTCTCCGCCGGGGAGACCAGCTATCAGCTTGATCTCGATGAATTTGACGGTCCGGAGCTCACGCTGGCAGAGGGACTCAACAACATCAGTTCCGGTCTTGAAACCGCCCTTCAGGAGAAAATGAAGAGCGAACGCCTCAAAACCAACCTGATTACCAACGTTTCGCACGACATCAAAACGCCGCTGACCTCGATTATAAATTATGTAAACCTAATGAAACGGGAACATATTGAAGATGCGCGGATCAACGCCTATCTTGATGTGCTCGACCAGAAATCACAGCGTCTCAAAACACTGATTGAAGACCTCGTCGAGGCATCCAAGGCAAGCTCCGGCAATGTGAAGCTTGAATTTACCGACATTGACCTCGTCCAGATGGCATTTCAGACCAACGGCGAATTTGAAGAAAAACTGGATGCCAGACATCTGCAGCTCATCATCAATGCCCCGCGGGAACCGCTGATGATCCGCGCCGATGGACGCCGCCTGTGGCGCGTGCTTGAAAACCTGTACAACAACGTCTGCAAATATGCGATGGAGGGCAGCCGCGTCTACGTAGACCTCGCCCACGTTCCCGGAAATCCAGAAACCGGTACTGCTGGCCAGGCAGTCTTCACCATCAAAAATATATCTGCCAATCCGCTCAACATCCGTGCGGACGAGCTGACCGAGCGTTTCGTGCGCGGCGACGTTGCCCGCACCACCGAGGGAAGCGGACTGGGACTATCGATCGCCAAAGATCTGACGGAACTGCAGAAAGGGCAGTTTAGTTTGTATATTGATGGGGATCTGTTTAAGGCGCAGGTGGCGTTTGATTTGGTGGAGAAAACGACGGAGAAGGCGGTGGAGGACGCAAAAATAATAGAAGAAACCGATGCTTCCAAAGCGACTGAAAAGCCGAAAAAGGGCGATGAACTGAAAAAAACAAATATACCGGAAGAAGCTACTATTCAAAAAGAGGTAAACGGCGAATCTTCCGAAAATGCTATCAATGAAACCATAAACACTACGGAAAATTCAAGAAATGAATAAAAATTTATGAATTGAGGACTTTATCCTATGAAACGCACTCATATCATGATCGCAGTCTTCTTCGCCTGCATCCTCTCCCCCAACCTGCTGTTTCCTATCCTGAAAACCACAGCCGATGAGGGCACCGGCGAAAACCGCAGTCTGGCGGCATTTCCAACTCTGTCGCTGGAAACCATCGATACCTTTCCATCCGGTGTTGAGGACTGGATCAACGACCACGCGGCGTTCCGCAACCGCTTCTTAAGCCTGAACGCCCGCTTAAACCTCTCCTTATTCCAGTTCGGAGACTCGCAGGACGTCATCACCGGAAAAGATGGCTGGTACTTTTACACGCTCGGAAGCTCTGTCGAGGACTTCCTCGGCACCAACCGTTTTTCCGCCGGGGAACTCCAGATGCTGGCACACAAACTCCAGACCGTCCACGACGCCTGGAAAGAAAAAGGCACCGAATTTATCTTCCTGTGTGCTCCCAATAAAGAAGGCGTATACAGCGAATTCCTCCCGGACGGCTTCACCGCACCGGACGGACCTACCCGCCGCAGTGAACTGCTCGATTATCTGGAAATACACACAAATGTCCCAGTTGTCAATCCATACACGGAGCTCAAAAACCGCCGGGACTATCAGTGGTATTTCAAAACCGACACCCACTGGAACGATGCTGCCGGATTTCTCGTCTCCGGGCAGATCATTGACGCCGCTGGCGGCACCTCCACGCCGATCGAGGACGTCACTGTCACCTATGAGCCGCGCGATCCGGGCGATCTGGCAAACCTGTTCCACATGCCAGAATCCATGTGCGACGATACCAAAGCAGATGTATCCGGGTACCGAAACAATGTAACCATCCACTACGACAGCGCCACCGACGATGGCAACATCGCCCACATCTCAGCCGACCAGGCGCCCGACCCGCGACGCATCACGATCTACCGTGACTCCTTCGGCACCGCCCTGTTAGCAGGACTGCCGAAATACTTTGCGTATACCGATTTTTACCATTGGCAGGTATTTGAGCCGGAATTTTTGAACGAAAATAAGCCGGATGTGCTGGTGTATGAGGTGGTGGAACGGGATTTGGGGAGAATGATGGAGGATTTGGAGAAATTGATGCCGAATCAATGACGTGCATAGTTTGTGCATTTTCAAAAGTATCATTTGCACAGTTTAGATGTGTTTTTTTATTGATCTCACATTATAATTATGATAAATTAAAATTATGGAAAGTCAGAGCATATGAAAGGCGGCCTGCCCCTACTTTTGGAGGGCTTCCCCTCCAGCATCTCGTCATACCAATGACAGAAAGGAGGGCGATAACAATGTATATTACATATTCGGATTTAATTCAGTCTGGAATATTCATTGTCGCTCTCGTAGGATTGTGTTATACAATCTTCACGAGAAGAAAATAGCCGCCACTACTGCAATAGGGGCGGCTGGTCTCATAAGAGATTAACTGTTTCATTTCGGCAGGCCGTATGTCTCTGGCTTTCCTATTTTTACTATAGCATATCTTTTTTCTGTATTCAAGATGTTTTATTATGCCTTATTTTTGAAATACTAAATTTTGCAATTTTCATTTCACCATTTTATCTGAATCAGCAGATAGCTTCCCATCCATTTCATGATTCCGAAACCATCCGCCGATCCGGATAAAAATCAAAAATTCTCCTACAGCTCCTTCTTCACCAGCTCCAACGCCGAAGCAATCACCGCATCCATATCATAATACTTATACTCGCCCAGACGTCCGCCAAAGATTACCTTCTCTTCCTTCTTGGCCAGCTCGTTGTACTTCTCATACAGCGCACCATTCTTCGCATCATTGACCGGATAATACGGCTCATCGCCTAACTTCCACTCAGAACTGTACTCACGGCTGATAACCGTCTTTGGCAGATCATTGCCATCCGCATCCTTGCCGAACTCAAACCATTTATGCTCGATAATACGCGTCCACGGAGTCTCCGCATCTGTATAGTTCACTGCCGCATTGCCCTGGAAATTCGGGATATCCAGCACTTCGGTATCAAAGCGCACAGAACGATACTCCAGAACGCCCAACGAATACTCAAAATACGCATCGATCGCGCCGGTGTAAACTACTTTCTTTGCCATCGCATCCCAATCAACCTTATTCTCAAAATAATCCTCTTCCAGGCGAACCTCGATGCCGTCCAGCATATTGGCAACCATCTTCGTATAGCCGCCCACCGGGATTCCCTGATACAGGGCGTTGAAATAGTTGTTGTCAAAGGTCAGACGAACCGGAAGACGCTTGATGATGAAGGATGGAAGATCCTTGCACTCTCTTCCCCACTGCTTCTGTGTATAGCCCTTGATCAGCTTCTCATAAATATCCGTACCAACCAGGCTGATCGCCTGCTCCTCCAAGTTCTTCGGCTCCGTGATGCCTGCTGCCTTGCGCTGTTCCTCGATCTTCGCCGCTGCCTCCTGCGGAGTCACGACACCCCACATCTTGTTGAAGGTGTACATATTAAACGGCAGGGAATACAGCTCGCCGTGGTAATTCGCCACCGGAGAGTTCGTAAAACGGTTAAACTCCGCGAACTGATTTACATAATTCCAGACTTCCTTATTATTCGTGTGGAAAATATGCGCGCCATACTTGTGAACCTGGATGCCCTCCATCGGCTCTGTATACACATTTCCTGCAATATTCGGGCGGCGGTCAATCACCAGAACCTTCTTGCCCGCTTTCTTCGCCTCATGGGCGAATACGGCACCGTAGAGACCGGCGCCTACTATTAAATAATCGTACATGTTGGTTTTCTCCTTGTTACGTGTTGTTATACTTGTGATTTATTTATAACATACAACGACAATTTAAACAAGAATATCCCGTCAGCTTCAAGCATTCCCCAAAACAAACTCTCAATTTGGACACAATACCTTATTAATACTCCATTAGGATACATGAGTCCTATGGAGTACAGACGTAGACTTGGATTGGCTGTTTAACCTGTCCAAGAAAATGTCCGCACCCTCCCCTCTCAGGGCGAGTCCAAAATCTTCAAGAACACTTTTACTATGTATTATCCTTCAACCCATAATACTGGTACAACATATCTGTCATTTTCTTCTTATCTGTTCCTCTTATACCCAAGGACTTTAAATCCACTGTTTCATCAGCTATTTCAGATAAGAACTTTTTCATATCCTCTGCTATTTCCGGACTGAGAACTTGCCTTGTATTGGCTGTGATTAACTGTGCTAATCGGAACACATCATTTTTATGTTTCTTTATATTTTTGCTGTCAACCTGCTCTCCATTCAGCTTGCGTTTCTTTAAATCCAGCCACGCTTTCGCCTTAAATGGTATCAGACAAGTCGGACTTAATACCGGAATGCCATCAACCATCAATTGTCCGGTTTTTAGCAATTCATAATACGCTTCATTTAAAAGGATTGCCGACAAGCTGGAGATTTCATCGTCTATCGGAAGCGGTGTGAGAACTGCATCATCTTCCAATATAACAAAATCCGGATTTCTGGAAAATATTTCTATCATATATGGATATTCTTTGCTTTTCGGAGATGTGAAACGATAAAACTGTGTATTTCCGGTACTTTTATTCAAATGCTCATATCCTGCTTCCTTGACATACTCCCAGAACTGCCTACCGAACTCCGCTGTTATGGATTCGACAATCAATACAATATCTACATCTTTTGTAGCACGAAACGGTAATTCTTCATTTTCCATAATCAAATCACAAGCTGTCCCGCCGATGATAACATATTGATTTTCAAAACCCTGAAATCTTTCCTTAAATTTTGTAAATCCGCTGACCATTACTCCTTCAACCTTCTTTCCTGCAATTCATCTACTGCTTCTTCAATTCTCTCATCGTTTGTATCTCCAAAAGATAAAACAATGGAAATATCGTCAGCACTGTTATCCTCTGAAAATTGTTTCGGGTTGTATGCCCATAATTCAAGTCTTACCTGCTTATCCGGGTCTATCAATTCATCGGTCAGCAAAGTTTTATCATAATCCCTCTCACTGATTGCATAGGTAGCAACTCGGCTTGGATTTAGCATTGTTTTTTCAGAAAGTGCCGTCCCCCCTGCAAAGACCATATTTTCTGTAACTTGCGTCTTATCTATATATCCTGCTTTGCGGACAGGTGTTGTCAAATATACTTTTGCTTTTTCAAATAATTCATCTCTGTTATATTTTGACTCAATAAACTTGTTGACACCGTCTTTTGCTACAAGAAACAAATCCGTCGCTTCCAACTGCTTTACTGCTCTGGTCAAGGTCATTGCTGTAAATGGAAGCACTTTTCCGGCTTCTGAAATATACAATCGTTTTTTCTTACTATACAGATAAAACAAAAACAACTGCTGTGTTGAGCAAACAAACTTACCTGTCAGCTTTTGGGGTTCTTTCTCATCAGAAAGCATTGTCCCGATGAAAGGAAGAAAGACCTGCTTATCAGTAATAAACGGTATATTATTTTCTATAAGGCTTTTTCTTCGATAATTAGATACCGACGCAAGTTCAAATACGACTGGTACATTATCAATCTGCTGTATTTTTGTAATCTGTTTTTTCAATGCCGGAAGTGTGGCAAGTTCTTCTGTCGGAGTAAGCATTATACAGCGTCTGTTTCCAATATATGCTGTGTGAAAATTATAACTCCCTGCAATATAAACAGGCAAAGAATCCTGATGATTCCATGCTTCATATTTTATAGAAATCCCGAATACGCTTGTAAGCATATTTCCCATTCCCCTTTTAACTCAATTTCTTTCATTTTAACTTAGTCAATGTTAAAAATCAAGTTTTTGAGTTGTTTTAAGTTTATTGCTAATTTCAATCCTCAAAAAAAATCAACTAGGAGCAGCAAATTTTAAATATTTCCAAATGTAAATTTTTTTCCTAACCACATTTGTTAAGAAAAAAGCCTACCTTCACTCTCCTTCTCCCTTATCACACTCCCATACACCAAAATCATCCAAAACATCGGCTGCCGGTAATTCACCAAAAAGAAACTCTCCGCCAAAATCCCTGCCACCGCACACATCATCGCCGCATTCATATACCGCAGATTCCGGACCAGCCAGATAAGTAGGAAAACCGTCGGGATTATTCCATAGCAGAATAATACACTGAACAGGCAGCAATGAATCTCATTGATCTGGCTGGTCAGCGTGAAACGGTCAAATCCGCCCTCGCCTGCGCCGTATAACAGGTATTGTGGGTAAAGCACCAGCTTCTCCATGCCGCGATCCAGAAACAGTCCCAAAAGTCCGCCATGTGCAACTTTCCAGATCTTCTCCTGAATCCGGGTCAGCATATTGTAATCCACGGTCTTCACATCGAAATCCGCCGCTGGCCATATCCACCACAAAAACACGCCCAACAAAAGAAATCCACCACAGATTCCCACGATCCACACCTTCGACGGAACCTTTCTCCTGCATCCCTCCAGATAGAGTGCATGCGCTCCTGCCAGCAAGGTAAAAACCAGAAAGCCCAGCAGAATTCCCGTCGATTTCGATGCCGCCAGCACCGGTAAAGCCAGCAAGTAAAAAATAAGAAAGCTCCGATCGCCGAACCGACACCGGTACAGGTACAAAAGCAGCACCATCATAAATAAGAAAAACGCCAGCTGATTCGGATCATTAAACGTTCCCTGGTACCGCACCGCGCCCCAGTATTCATGAAAAATCCGTCCATGGCCCGATGCATATACCAGAAGCTGCAAAACGATATTTACCTTCACCACCCGGTTCATCCACAATAAAAACGTTTCATTCTCCTGATCCACCAGCTTCCGAAACGTCCATATCGCACAGGCATTATAAATCCAGAAAAACGTATACCGGAAAAACTCATTCCGCCCCAGCCGTATACCATAATATGCATTAATCCCTATCACAAACAGCAAAAACACATAGAAAAAACCATCTTCCCGAACCCGTCCGATTCGTTCCTTCTTTTTCAAGCATCCAGCCAGTAAAATAAAAAAAGAGAGCAGCAGACAAACATCCGCCGCTCCCATTCCTCCCGAAGGAAATAGATAAAACTGTTTCAAAAAAACAAACAATAAAAACAATACGCTGGCTGGCGCAAATACCATCTTCTCCTTCATGACTCCTTTATCCTCTCTCCGACTCTCTTCCCAGCAGTCTCTTGTAAATCTTCTCCATCTTTTCCCCCACTGCATCCAGGCCAAACAGACGGCTTCGCTTTCTGCACACCTCGCCCATCCGGTCCCATTCATCCATATGTTCCAGCATATACAAAAGTGCCCGCGCCCAGACTTCTTCATCCTGCATCTTCTCAATCATCATTCCGCCCGGACAGATTTTCTGGCTTCCATCCTCAGATAAAGTCCACTCCTCTCCCATCAGGTCCGTATTGCCCCGGATCTCCGAACAAACCACCGGCAGTCCGCTCGCCATCGCCTCCAGCATCGCACGCGGCAGTCCTTCCTGGAAAGACGGAAAAAGGAAGATATCCGAAGCACCAAAAATCTCCGCCATATCTTCCCTATAACCCAAAAATGATATATGATCCGCTATCCCAAGCTGCGCTGCCAGATCCTGCAAATACTCCTTCAATTCGCCATGTCCGCATAATAAAAGATGCAGCCGTTCATAGCTGCATCTCTCAACTCGCCTGCCTGTTCCAGCATCCTCCTGCTCATCTGCCGTTTCATTTCGTTCCAACGATAAAACTGACTCCTTTTCCGAATCCTTCAGCTTCGCCAGCATCCGAAACAGCACTTCCTGATTTTTCCTCGGAATCATCTCCCCGGACGTCAAAAGCACTACCCGTCCCGGCGGCACGCCCAGACTCTCTCTTCTTTTGACGTTCCTTTTCCCCCATTTTAAAAAAATTATCTTCCTCTATCCCCACACCCGGCACATAATCCACATACCTCGCATGGAATTTCCGTTTCGCAAGTTCATAATCCTCTCGGTTAATACAGATCTGCTGATCCGTATACCTCGATAAAAACTTTTCCATCGGATAATAAAACAGCCAGTTCTTCCACGACGCCCCTTTAAAAAAATGGAATCCATGCGCCGTATAAATCACCGGGCCAGTCCCCGTCGCATGGGCCGCCAGGCGCGCCATCACACCTCCCATCGGTGTGTGGCAGTGCACCAGCGAAAAATTTTCCCGGCGCATCAGCTCAACCATCTGACGGTACACCTGAAAATTCCGCTTATCAAACGGACTCCGTACAAAATCAATCTGGTGACAGATAATCCCGGTTCCATCCAGACGGTGATTATCCGTTCCATAGGACGGCGTATGAAAATTTGAGGCATAATGAACCTCGTATCCCATTTTCTGTAAAATATGGACATTGTTCATCTCAAACTGCGGGACAAAGCCGCTGACATGGGTAACCAGAAGAGCCTTCCTGCGCTGCTTTCCTTCCATTTCCTGTCTCTCCATTCAGGCACCCCCCAGACTTAATAGTGAACCTTCTTATGTGAATTAGAAGTATCTTTTACTTCTGTCCGTTCACTAATAATATATCTCGGCCGATGCTTGACTTCCATATAAATCTTTCCGATATATTCACCTAAAATCCCTAGACAAACCAGCTGCACTCCGCCAATCAAGCAAATAATACATGTCATGCTCGACCATCCGGCAACTACATTTCCCATGAAACGCATCACGATCGACCAAATAACTCCAAGAAAACTGAGTCCTGCAATCACCGTACCAAGCGCTGTAATAATTCGAATAGGTTTTATGCTCAAGCTCGTAATACCATCAAACGCAAGGCTCAACATTTTCGTCAATGGATAATGGCTTTCTCCTGCAATTCTTTCATGACGCTCATAATAAACACTTGTGCTCTTAAAGCCAACCAGCGGAAACATCCCACGCAAAAAAAGATTTACCTCCTTGAAATTAGCAAACTCCTTTAACACCCGACTTGAGACAAGGCGATAATCCGCATGATTATAGACAACCTCCGCACCCATCCAGTTTAAAAGTTTATAAAATCCTTCTGCTGTAAAACGTTTAAAAAATGTATCTGTATCACGTTTACTTCTGACGCCATAGACAATTTCACATCCCTGCTTATACTGCTCCACCATCTCGTCCATAGCATTAATATCATCCTGACCATCACAATCAATGGAAATTGTAATATCACATTTATCTTTCGCTTCCATCAAACCCGCAAGAACCGCATTTTGATGGCCTCGGTTACGGCTCTGAGAGATTCCTATAAAATGTTCATCTTGTTTTGCCAGATTGCAAATGATTTCCCATGTCTTATCCTTACTTCCATCATTCACAAAAAGGATACGGCTGCTGTTAGAAATCGTATTAGACTGAATCAAAGAAGTCAGCTTATCCAAAAACATCTTTGATGTAATTGGAAGAACTGTTTCCTCATTGTAACAAGGAATAATAATGTATAATATGGTATTCATTTTAAATTTTACCTTTCCGATCTTTTATATCGTTCTCTAAAAGTATTTAATCTTGATCTTATATATTGGAATCCATAGAGAGACAATATAATATATAGTGGAATATATGTGAATAAATATCTTGCACGTGCTTCGAAAATTAATTCAAACAGTGTCAGCCCTAAGATGCTTAACATAATCACACATACACGATTGTTTTTAGTTGCATGCCATGCAAACACATTTAAAAATATAATTGTCAACCATATCATCTGTTCAAAATTTGACCATAAAATATAGTATTTTCCGATGTCTCCATATTGTCCCGTATAATACAAACCACGCAAAAACTCACATATTGGTGTCGCTTTCGGAGGAAATACTTCCAAAAAGAATCCACCTTCTGCAGCCCAGCTAAATGTACCATTATAATAATTGGATAATATTTTTCGCGCAAATTGCTGCACCAAGCCTAGTACATGCATATTTTTAATACGATTAATTGCCACATACAAATCTGCTGCGTTTCTTTCTGCACAAGTTGAAAATGATGCAGAAAATTCAACATCCTTATCAGAAAAATTTCCCATATCAGCAGGATTCATACCCATCATAAAATAATGTGCAATTCCAAAAGACATGTTTTTATCAACCGGAAAATTCATCGCCGAAATTCCAACTTTAATTATACACAGCCCCATGAAAGCGCCAAAAATAGCAATCAAATCATTCAAGAAACTTTTTTTCAATTCTCTCTTTCCTGCAACGCAAAATGTTTCAACTAAAATAACTGCAATAAAAACGATAAATGTTTGAGGTTTTATTTTATATCCCACCGTTGAACAAAGACCTATGAAGAACCACACTAACATAGAATTCTTCTTTTTATTATGAATATAAAGATATAAAATCAACGTAGGAAATATCAATGCCATAGAATCCGAATACGGTATAGAAATCCATGGAGATATTCCAGCCAAAAGAACATAAACAACATACCCAAACAGCGAAATTTTTGTATCATCAAATAAATACTTAATTATATGAAATAATAAATAGCCTGTTACGGCATTTAAAAAACATTGAACTGTCAAAATAGCAAAATATTCATAATCATGGAATCCTATATTATGTGCCACAAATCGGATTATAGAGAAAATTTCTGCCAAAAACAGGTTATTAGGGTATCTTGAAAAATACCATTGATAATCATTTGCATTTTGATGGTGTATATATGAATTAGAAAAATTTATTAATTCGGAAGAATCCCACCCTGTATAAAAATAATAATTATACACACAAAAAAGGTTCAAAAAGAAAAACAGTATCGAAACGACTATCATAGTTTTTTTACTGTTTTTAAAGTTAAAACAATTTGCCACAGTATATACTACAGCAAAAAAAATCGTTCCCAAAAACATTAGCACCCATGGCGACAAAAAATTCGCACAAAGAGATTTATTTGCATATTCAATCTTAGGGAAAAAAACACAAATTAAAATTATTATCAAAAATACGGACAGATATATACCCTTTATAATGTTTTGAAATAACATCTTGTAATTCATTTCAGTAGCATTATTCTTTTTTAATAATTTCAACTTCTCAAAAAAATTCATAATCTAAACCTTCTTAATTTTTTATACATTACTACTCCCATAACTGCATCGGATATATGCCAGATTTCATCATAAATCGAAACTTCTCCTGTGCCGGTTCTATATCTTCCTTATATGTAATACCAATCCATCTATCCGATGTATTCAGGACTTTTACAGCCGCCAAATTCTTTTCCAGCAATTCCGCCACAATATTCGGGAGAAGATATTCTTTCTTCTCTGAATTTTCCCCTAATGTATCAAGGAATCTGGCAAATCCTTCATCTATATACCGCAAAAAATCCGGATATCCGGCCCACATATTCATAGATACCATTGCATCTGATGTAATCCATTTGCTGACTTCCGCATTATCGCACTGTATTTTTCCATCCACTATCTGAATTCCCGTTGTCTCAATCACTTTCTCCAGATATCCATTTGCATCTGCCACACAGACACCTCTAGTTACAGCTCCGTTCTCACTCAGCGTGTTCTTCAAAGAAAATCCAGCCATGGCAAGGTTCATCTTCTCTTTATTCTCATTCTCGGAAATCAAGAAATCATGAAGCTTTATAAATGCTTCTTTTCCATAATAATCATCTGCATTAATAATCACAAATGGCTCTTTTACTACATTCTTGCAAGCTAAAATTGCCTGTCCAGTCCCCCACGGTTTCACGCGTCCTGCAGGAACCTTATATCCATCCGGCAAATCTTCTAATTCCTGATAGACATACTCTACTGGCATAACTTTCGATAAGCGATTTCCAATCACTTCTTTAAATTCCGCTTCGATTGCTTTTCGAATCACAAAAACAACTTTAGTAAATCCAGCCGCTTTCGCATCGTAAATCGAAAAATCCATAATAATCCCCCCATTGGGAGCCATCTTTGCAAGCTGCTTGATGCCGGTTCCGAAGCGGGAACCGATGCCAGCAGCCATGATTATGAGCACTGTATTCATATCTCTCCTCAAGCTATTCCTTACTCACTTTTCGCATCTTTTTTAAGAAATATCATAATGTACATGTGACACAAGCGAAAATGGAACACAATATTTTTTTAATTATTAATCTTCTTGTACTTTGGTTTATATACTCCTCTAGCATTTGCAATCAAAATTTTTATTAATTCACTATTGCCCTTAAAGAAACTAATCTTCGTAGGAGTTTTTCCTGTCTTAGGATATGCTCTGGTCACCGGTATCTCACAAGCTTTCATTCCTATCTGTGTAGCA
>ERZ791800.56-NODE-56-length-119986-cov-4.584619_pt1 | contig 119986 bp, 117 predicted proteins | sample MGYA00510310_ERZ791800 | MGnify/ENA primary metagenome ERZ791800 (study PRJEB30046, sample SAMN00791954) | human gut metagenome | study: EMG produced TPA metagenomics assembly of the A metagenome-wide association study of gut microbiota in type 2... | reverse complement strand
CGTTTTATTTTCTAACTTTGCCATTGTTTAGAGGTTTTATCCCGATTTAGGTACCGTAACCGGGTAATTACACTAAATAGTTGATTTTCTTTTGTTTTCCGATATTGCAAAGGTACAAAAGAAAATGAGATTTCAAAGTGTACTAAAAGTGTACTGAATAACAGAAAACGGGCAAAATAGGGCAAAAATGGAGAAAACAGGAAATATGCAAATAATTGATAATAAGGAAAATAAATTCTTTTGTTTTCCTATGATTTCTATGGCTTGTACCGGGTCTGGGTACTGAAGTTGAAAAGCTTGATTGAGTAATCAGTCAAGCTTTTTTTGTATGTAATTATTCGGCAGGACTATCCACGGCTAGACAATTTTTGTATCTTTGCTCAACTCATGAATTTATAAACAACAAGGTGAAATATCCCATTAAAACAGAAAGATTAATCATACGGCTTGCTGAACCGGAAGATGCAGAAAGCATTTTTTCTTACCGTTCTGACTTTGCGGAAAATAAGTATCAGGGATGGTTTCCTGATTCAGTTGAAGAAGTCCGTGATTATATTAGCAATATGCCGGCGACAATGGATATTGCCAATATATGTTTTCAGTTTACCATTATTCTTGCAGATGAAAACAGGTTAATTGGTGATATGGGAATTAGCTTTACCAATCACAACAATATGCAGGCTGAACTTGGATGTACACTACATAAAGATTATCAGAAAAAAGGTTATGCTACAGAAGCATTGAAAGCAATAGTTGATTATCTTTTTGGAACGCTCGATAAACATCGGATTATAGCCTCAGTCGATCCGAGAAATACAGCTTCTATCCAGTTAATAGAGCGATTGGGGTTCAGAAAGGAAGCTCACTTTAAGGAGAGCTATTATTTGCGTGGGGATTGGGTAGATGATATAATTTATGCGCAGCTTAAAACCGAATGGGGTAATAATGATAAATATAGCAAAGAAGAGATAATGATAGACCCCCGAATTATTGCCTTGCAATTTAATGAATGTATCAGTAGGGCTGACATAAACGCACTATCCCATCCGGACACGAAAGAGAATAGAAATAAGTTTGGTATATAAACATGAAACAATGAATATTGGAGAATATAAATGAATATAGGTTACAAGGTTGGTGAGTTGATTTATGATGCAAATATATATGATGGATTAAATACCTTTCTATCTGATTTGCAATTCTACAAAAAGTGGCTACCGAAAAATAAGGAGGCTGAAATACTTGAACTGTGCTGTGGTACAGGCAGACTTACGATCCCCATTGCCAAAGATGGATACAACGAAAATTCGGAAAAACAGATATATGTTTTAACCCTTAATGATAATAAGGTATTATACGAAAAGATACAAAACCAAAGATGAAAATGGACTTTAAAATCAGAATAGCGCAACAATCTGATAGTGCTGAACTGAGAGATTTGTATAAGAATACCGTGCTTGTAGTAAACAGGCGTGATTATTCACAGGATGAAGTTGAAGATTGGGCATCATGCGGAGATGATCTTTCCAATATAGAGGAAATGATAAAGACTCACTATTTTATTGTGGCTGTTAATCAACTGTCTCAGATTGTAGGTTTTTCATCCATTACGCCGCAAGGCTATCTGTACTCTATGTTCATTCACGCAGACTTTCAAGGCAAAGGCATTGCAACTATGCTTTTGGAAGAAATAGAACGATATGCTATTACAAAAGGTATTATACAAATCACATCAGAAGTGAGTCTAACTGCTCGTCCATTCTTTGAGAAGCAAAAATACGTGGTGAAGAAGGAACAAAAACGACAGGCAAATAAATTGAATTTGACTAATTTTTGGATGGCAAAAACCTTATCTGTAATAAAACCATATCATGGTCGTATTCCTGCTTGTGGTGTGTTCTGTGGCGGTTGTCCAAGCTACACACGAGATGAAAAAATTTGTCAGGGAGCAGAGGAAAACAAAACCCGCTGTGAAAAATGTAGAACATTTTACCTGTGTTGCGTTGAGAAAGGAATAACACACTGCTACCAATGTCATCTATTTCCTTGTACTAAGTTCAAAGGTTTTACAAAACGTTGGTTAAAGTATGGACAAGACTTTATTGAAAATCAGAAATTTTTAAAGCAGGTGGGTGAAATGGAATTTTTGAGGTTTTATAATGAAAAGGTTACAGATTAAGTTTAGTCCATTTCTCTTGTATATCTAAAATGAACTAAACCTTTGTTTTTATTGAAAGTTGTTAGCCTATCTCCTTTGAAAGAAATCTCTTGAATTCTTCCTCACTGGGCAACTGGATTTTATACTTTTGTACAAAAATATTTGGGTCTAATCCTGCTGTGGCATAACGAACTAAAGTATCTCCTTTTTCAGTACAAAGCAAAATACCGATTGGTGGATTATCATCGGGCTGCATTACTTCTGCTTTGAAGTAGTTTAGATACATATTCAGTTGGGATGCATATTCATGGTGGAATTTGTCAATTTTTAAATCCACTATGACATGGCATTTCAATATGCGGTGATAGAAAACGAGGTCAGCAAAGAAGTAATCTTCATCTATCAGTATGCGTTTTTGGCGAGCTTCAAAGCAGAAGCCGTGTCCCATTTCCAGAAGGAACTTTTGTAAATTATCAAGGATGGCTTGCTCTAAATCATTCTCTGTAACTAATGCCCGTTCATTTAACCCTAAGAACTCTAAGGTCAAGGGAGTATTTATTACATCCGCAGGCTGTAGTTGTGTGGTTTGTTGTTGTACTAATGCTGAAAGTGCTTCTTTGTTTTTGGATAGTCCGCTACGCTCATAATATAATGAGTTGATTTGACGTTCCAGTTCTCTAAAAGACCAGCATCCCCTAATTGCTTCGAATTCATAAAAAGCACGTTTAGTCGGATTGTCTAATTGAGATATACTTTTTAAATGAGAATAGGGTAACTTGTTAAAGACCTTTTTAGGTGATAGCGTCAATGCATTGTTTTGTCTATCAGTTAGTTGCAATTTGGCGGATGGTGTGTGCCGAATTGGTGCAATGAATTCGGCAGACGGTGTGTGCCGAATTTTCGAACCTGACATAACGTAGTGAAGAACCTCATCTTTCAACTGTGGATACACAAGATATAAACGTCTGAAATCCCGGAATCTACGTTCGTTAAGCCCTTTGGTATTCAGTCGTTTTTCCAGCTTCTTCAAGAGTTGCTCACCATAGGCTGCACGGTCTTCTCCGTTTTGTTCAAATTCCACGATATAACAGCCCATAAGCCAGTTACGGGAAGTTAGTGCAAGGTTTACAGAGTGTGCTGCTTGTGCTTGCAGCGTGTCTTGAATGGCACTTCTCCGTATGTTTCAGCCCGCTATGTCCGAGCAAACTGGCTACTGTTTTAATATTAGCACCATTGTTAAGGATATTCACTGCAAATGAGTGACGGCCGCAATGCCAGCTTATGTGCTTGTCTATTCCGGCTCTTTTCACCCAACGCTTCACTGATTTACAGCAGCTTTCATAGGATGGTAGATTAAATATAAGCACATCTTTGTTGCCATCCGCAAGAGGTTCACCAATAATAGAGACCAAACCGTCATTCAAAGGAATGACTACTCCACTAGCAGAAGAATGCCCTTTGGTCTTATTCTGTTCAAACTTCAATAGCTTGTTTGAGTAGTCTACATTCTTATATGTAAGGTCTTTCAGTATCACATCGTGTTCGATGGCATAGCGTATCACTTTCTTGAAACGCTGATAGATACTTTTTGCTCCCTCGCCAACGCTACGGGATTGCAAATAGTCTACAAACAGAACCATCATATCTTTAGTAATAAGTTCGGGCTTGATGTTACATTCATATAATGGCTACTGTTCTTTCAGAAAATCCTTAAAACGACTGAAGGCAATTTGCATCATACGCAGGTCTTTCTTAATATTTATGGCTAATCAGTTAAAGAAATCCCTTTCTTTGGAGATTGAACGGTTCAATGCTTCGCAGAAGAAAGGATTTAGCTTTATGTTTTGATGTAAAATGCTTTTTCATAGTTCCTCTATAATAGAAGCTCACGCTAGTAGCCAAGAGGTAGTGTGGCATGTTTAGAACATGTATTCCCAAAAAGAAGAAGGAATCAGCTCTTTTGTCGAAAAAAAGTCTTATGTTTACGCACGATATGAAAAACAGGGTTTATATAGGCCCTGATATCAGTAAACAACCAACCTTGACATGTGTACAAACAGAGATAAGGCTATCTCTTTTGGGCGGGACGGCGGAGATGTCTGCCGTTTCGTTTTTTGTCTATGAGCCAGTGACGTGGTTGCTGACGAATCGTTGCCTCAAGATATTTTTCTGCAGATTCATCGTTCATATATTACCAATATTAATCAAGTAAACGCTCACCCGATATTTATTGGGGACAGACTTAATTCAAAGGAATAAAACAAGAATCTCGGATGTCAGCTTAATGCGATGAATGGTATCTTTTTGATTGAAATACCTTCTTTTTCACGACACGGCTCTCTGGCTATAAAAGCCAACGAGCGTAAACGGGGAGCGCGAACAAGCTGCCACAACCGCTTTTTAACACGATAAGCGTCGCTTTTTAACGAATATATACGTATCAACCTACACATATGGCTGTATCAACTCACACATATAGCAGTGTCAACCCACGCATATAGCCGCGTCAAGCTACACATATAGTGGCGTAAGCCTACACATATATAGGCATCGGCCCTCACATACGGTAGCGTTGGGCATTATTACCGCCTAACGACCGTAAAACATGAACTAGGGTGAATTATTTCGGCTGGAACGAAAGGCCGTTTTTTAGCAAATAGCTATCAAACAGAGAATTGCTGTTTTTTTCTCTCGAATTTGGAAGCGAGACGCACTTGGGTACGGAATAATCGATTCTCCGGGACTTCAGATTACAAGTTGTCAAAAAGACAAATGGGCCACTTGTATCTATAGTTCCTCTGCCATTTCCCGATAACCATCGGGGGAGAGACGCTTAATGTATAATTTATGCCTTGTCAGGTGAATAACTTACGGCTTGTCAAGTGAATAACTTACGGCTGGGGGTAGCTGTAAGCTTACGAGTCTGGAAGTGGTTAGTTATTCACTTGGGAAACCTTTCTCAAGTGAGTTGGCCTGTTGATTAACAGGATATAAGACAGCGATTTATATGGCAATGGTTATCCCATGATCTCATCTGTTGGCCGACTTCTATATTTCTGTAGGTCGATTTGTCTTAGGTTGCCGGCTGAAATGAAATATATATGAGCCTGAAGATACCCCCACTGATTATCGGGTGAGCCGAATTTTCTTCTGATAAGGCATTGGAGACAAGACTTATAGGCAATAAAAAAACCTACAAATCAGCGATTTGTAGGTTTTTGTCCACTTACTCTCTTGTTTTGTTCAGTAGGTTCTGCGGAAAGACAGGGAACGATTAACTTTCATATCCCCCACTCATTATCAGCATCTTACCAGAAGACTCTACTCCTATGACACCGAATAATTCACCGCATATATGCTGCAACTTTCTTCCTGTTACACTCTTACTTTTGCAAAAGTAGTAAAAAAGTGGCATAAATACAAATCAAACGCTTGATTTAACGAACATAACTTCTATAATTTTCCTCCAATAACAATTGCAATTTTGAAAGAGGATAAAGAAATTTACCACCTATAGCAGTATAAGCTATCCCCTTTTCATCACGCAACTTTTGCAAAGTTCTGCTTGATATATGCAACATGCCACATACCTGTTCACCAGTCATATAGACCTCATTAGCTATGCGAACAGGCAAATCCTGAATTGCAAAAATCTCCTTAGAGCATTTCTTGAGCATCTCCATCATCATGATATACTCTTCTGACTGTTTTGTGATTACCCCATCCATATCCTATTTGCCTCTTTGAGTTAATATCCTAGCCAAATCACTTTCCTTGTATACATATTTTCCGCCTATGAAAGAACACGGAATAATGCCATACTCCCTATAACTTTGCAAACTCCGCTTGGAGATATTCAGAACCAGACAGACTTCCTGGGCATCCATTCATTTTTCCTTTTCAACAGATCCAAATTTCTTTTTAACGGCTTCAATCTGTGTGGATAAATCTTCAACCTGCTGTTTTAACCGCAAATACGCATTTTTTTCAATTACAACTAATTCCATAACAAATTTGATTTATGATTTTAATATTTGTGAAGCAAAATAAGGCACATTTCCACATCCGACAAAACTTCCAGAATCAAAGTCACCCATTGGCGTGTATTGTCCTCCCAAACATACCCAGAAATATTACCATGTCTTTTCTTTCCCCATATTTACTCAAAGTAAAAACTTTCAGAACCCCGATATAAAAATGAAAGGCACATCACCGACATCCGCCGACAATACACCTTCCAACCCTCACTTGTTTTCCGTTATCCTTTACATCTTTATACTTTTACTGTTCCGTAAAACTTCTTTTTCCTTTATTTCCACCTTCTGCCGTGTATCTGGAAAATGCTCCTTCAACAGCTTCCCCGCAAGTCTTTTCGCCTTTTCCTGCATCTCATCATACACATCCCATCTGTTCCGGCCCAGCAGCTTGTTTTCAATCCTTTTAAACTTCTCATGAAAACTGAAATTGTCCGGGTACTCGTCTGTCAGTCCGTCCCTCGGATAACCCTTGTCCATGATATAAAGCAGGGTCATCCGGTCATAACTATCCACGCTCCGGGCTAAGCCAAGCCCCTGCTCATTGTCCGTCAGCCGGGCATAATTCTCCCATGTGGGCGAAAGGTCATACACCTCTTTGTCCGTAACGCTTTTCAAAGCCGATTTATCTAGAAAAGCATCCGCCGGAATCTTCTCCAATGGCAACAGGTTATCGTAATTATCATAACAGCGGTTTATCTTCCCCGTCATCAGCGAAGGCCACCCCCGAAGCTCATACACCGTCAGCGACTTGCCTTCAAAGTCCGGCTCAAAGAAACGCCTCTCGATATTCGCTTCCATAAAGGCACCGTATTGGCTGTTTCCCTTGTAGTCCCGGCTGAAAAGCAACACCCCTTTATCTGTCTCAACACCCGTATAATACGTGTTTCCGTGCTTCAAATCATCCAGCATATCCGCCACCACTACGGGTGATGCCTTTATTTCCGCCCACATTTTCGGCGTAAGCCAGCGGGTATAAGTCTCATCCCTCGAGAACGGGTCTATTTCATTTCACAGGCAATACACCACTTCCGACAGACGCTGGTATCTCTGCAACTCTATCCCGTGTTCGCCCAACGTCTTTTCTAGCCTTTTCAGATAATCCGCATTGTTTCCTTCCTGCAAGGGAGGTACGATACCCATATCGGGCACATTATAATACATCAGGCCCATAGCCGGCATTTCCCCGCTTTTCAATGCCTTTTCCACATCTTCCTGCATGAACTCCTGAAAACCTTCCTCACCCGTACCTTTCATGCTGATATGCACGGGATTGAAAAATTTGTCCACCGTTATATATACGCTGCCGCCTTTTATCGTTCCGTTCTGTTCATTTTCCATATATCAAAGAATTAAATGTTCATACCCTGTCCTTTCTTTTTAAACGGTATCCTCGTCTTCACTTCCGTCTCCGGGAACCGAGCATTATCCGGCCGTGTAACCAGCAGCGAGACAATCCGTTCCTGCTCCTTTGAGAGTGGCGCACGCATCAGTTGCAGGTTTCTCAGCCGGTTGAAGTTTCTCAGTGTGGGTGCCATGTCACAACGTTTCGTACAAATCCCGTATCGGAGTATGTCCGGTGAGGCAATCTTGCTATCTCCAATCTCTGCCCTGTACTTTGCATCCAACGGTGCCACCTCATGGAATCTCAATTCCTCCGTTTTTCGTTTCCCGTCGAAAAAGTGTCTGGTTAAATCGTTCAGAAACTCTTCCAATACCTTGTCCCCTTTGTCTGTTTTCCCCAGCAACAATACCTTCTGTCCGTATTCCACCGCCGTACACGTAGGAAAAGCCGCCAGCCCGTTCTTTATCACATCCCCGTCCATTCCGAAACGGTGTCCCAAGTGCTTGTAATCATCATTCTCCAATAAAGCCGTATGTTCCGCCGATGATGATAACTGCACGATACCCCTTTCCTCACAGAATGCCGCATCCCTCAGCCTTACCACACCCGAAGGATGAATCCTTTCCTGCTCCAGCACCGGGCACAACCGTTCCAGATAATCCGCATTGTCCGTTCCGAGTATGGCCGGAATCATGTTCTTCTCCCTAAAATCGAAACGGAACATTCAGTGGTCGGGTACAAACTCCCTGCCTGCGGTATGAAACCGCACGTTATTGCTGATATATCGGGAGAACCCTTCTTCTCCCTGTCCCCGCATACTTAAATAAACGGGGCGGTAAAAAGCATCCAGCGTCATGTACAGACTGCTGCTTTCCGCTGCTTGCATTTTCTTCTCTTCCATAAATTCTATATGATTAGTTGTTTCTTTTCCTTTTTATCCGGAGTAATGGAGGCCACATGCTTTGCCTGCCGTTGACCGTTACCCCGTTTCTGAGCAGGAGCTTCCCGTATAAAACCTGCATCGGATGATTTACCTGTCTTTTGTTCCTTAGAATACTGATAAGAAGCAGTTTGCATTCTTTCTGTTTTTTCCACCCGGTTGATACTTCCGCCCAACCTGAACTCCCCATCCGTTATATGGAACTCCGATTGCAGAATATCCCTTGCCATGACCTTCGCTTCCATCTGCAAGGCCCCATAGCCGAAGTCATGTGACGACATCGGTGCCGATTGCCGTGCCTTGATGCTGTCACCCAACTTTTCAACCAAATCCCTGAACTCATACTCGTAACTGAACGGATGAAAATAATCCGCCGTCACATGACCGGCATATCCGTTTTCCGAAATATAAAGCAGAGAGGCCACATCATAATTGTGTGGCGAAACACCCAAATTGAAGTCCTTTGTCAATCGATCGAAGTTGTTGTAATCCGGGCGAAGGTCGTACTTGTCCGTACAGACGGCACCTTCCAGCATCTCTTTTCCTGCCAGTTTCTCAGAAGTAAAGCTGAACTCCGATTTACGCAGTTGCATATCGGCACTGCGCAAATCGCTTTTTGCCAGTTTGTCGATGCAGTTGTCCGCCAGTTCCGCCACTTGTCGGGAAGGTGTCTCTATCTCATACAGTTTCAATGTTTCCGCCCCTTTGGTCATATTGAAAAATCCGTCCGCCAGATATTGCAGATAGCTGTTGCGAGCTTTCATACCCTTTTCGTTGTCCGAGAAGAACAATACGCCCTCATCCGTCGCCACGGCATACACTCGCCACTTTTCGCCCGACAGTTTTTCATTGTTCCAGCCTTCCGCCTCGTTATGCCGGATAAACTCTTTATATTGCTTGTCTTTTTGCAGTACTGTGGATGATGCCCGGCGGCTGAACAGTTTCAACCCTGTTTTCAGCGTATAGGCCGCATCCCTCAAAGGAATCTGCCTTCCCGTCACTGCCTTGTGTCTATGGATAGCCGGAACCAGAGTATGAAAATACCAGTTCGCCAGTTCTCCCCGTCGGGAAGGTATCTTCCCTTTATCTGCGAAATCCGCTTTTAGAATCGTTCAGCCGGGTAGGTAGCCCCGTTTGTCGAAGCTCTTCACCATCTTCCCGATATAATCCTCATACGCTTTCGGTGTGGCATCACCCGTGTGTACATCCACCGGGGTATTTTTTTCGTCCAGCGTGATGAACACGCTCCCTGACCCTTCCGCTGTCCGCCCCGATAAACGGGTTATCCAGCGGGTCGTCCAATCTTTCAGTAATCCCATAATCTTGATTTGTTTACAGAAGTTTTATAGATGCAAAGAAAGCGCTTTAACCGTCAATCTGCAACACGGCGGACACACAAGTCACCTGTTGGCGGCTGTTGGCGTGCAAACTTTACGCCAGCCGTTCGTCCAACATCTTGATATAGCTTTTGCGAATAGAGTCAATAAAAGGAGTGGAAACCGTACAGCGATCAAACACCTTTCCCCGCTTGGTGTATAAGGCATTTATTTTCAGGTTAAAAGCATCCTCGAATATTCTGATGACATCTACAACAGTAAGTTTCTTCCCTTCCGCGCAGTCCACAACCCCGGCAGCCATCAATGCGGCCACTAATTCTATCAGGTCATTATCCGTACCGTTCCAGCGAAGTGTTGATTTCCGTTTATTACCCTGCCGGTGAATTTCCATTTTCATACTGGTGTCACCTGCATGATAACGGAAATAATCTTTCGTTATTTCTATCTCCGTTTCCAATAATGAAAGAGTCTTGCTGATAAACACATCGTAGAGTACATGTCGTCCTCCTTCCATGACGTTACAAGTCTGTTGCATAAAAAAAAGTTCTATTTTTGTGTAGTTCAATCGTCTTAATAGCTTCATTCTATCCTCATCTTGCGACAGTTCGGCAAGCTGATTTGCGAAATCGTCATAGGCGGCAGGTAAGTCTTCCGACATAAGTTCAGAGCCTCTCATGTAAGAGGCGAACATATTGAATAGAAGAGTATTTGTCAATGTTCTCATAGCGTTAAAATTTAAAGTTTAAAACTGTCCGGTTTTCACCGTCACTTGTCATAACCATAAAGGACAAGTGATATGCCACAGAAAAGCTAATATATTAATATACTGATAACTAATACATTAAAATTTGTTATTCCCAAAACGTGTCTGCATTTATTATCCCCATCAGACACAATGTGTTCAGAATTATGGACACATTCAGTTTAAACCGTATTTTTTCAGTTTCAAATAAAGCGTACTTCGGGATATGCCCAGCAACCGGGCGGCTGCTTTCCGGTCATTACCTGTAGTTTCCAGTGCTTTCACTATCGCTTCCAATTCCGTACGCTCCATATCCAGCCGGTAATCATCCGATGGTTTTATCTTTACCGGAAGGTTGATGTCTTTAAGTGTAATCCATTTATCCTGCGCCAATACACACGCACGCCTCACCACGCTTTTCAGTTCACGGATATTGCCCGGCCATGAATAAGCCTTGAAAGCCTTTTTCACGTCCCGGTCAAATTCCTTTATCTCCTTGCCAAGTTCCTCATTTGCGAAGGAAAGAAAGAATCCGGCCAACGGAATAATATCATCCGTACACTCTCTCAATGACGGAACATGAAGCGGAAATTCGTTCAACCGATGGAACAAGTCTTCCCTGAACCGCCCCTCACTTATAGCCCGTTCTAAATCCTCATTGGTGGCTGTAAGCAGTCGTATGTCCGCTTGTATTTCTTCCTTTCCACCAAGAGGTCTATAACGTTTCTCTTGCAAGGCACGTAATAGTAATACCTGAGTTTCCATGTTCAGATTACCAATTTCATCCAGAAACAATGTCCCATGATTGGCGGCAGTAAACATACCGGTTTTATCTTCAGTTGCTCCCGTAAAAGTACCTTTTTTATGTCCAAACAATTCCGATGCGGCCAGCTCTCGTGGTAATGCCCCGCAATCCACCGCTACAAAAGGAGCGTCCGAACGTCTGCCAAGTGCATGTATCCGTCGCGCCACCCATTCCTTACCTGTGCCCGATGCGCCACGTATCAATACGGATAAGCTGTCTGCGGGAGCTATCAAACGAACCATCTCCTGAAGTTTTACTGCCAATGGACTTTTACAGACATAAAAAGCCTGCTCCGGATTTCTCCTTTTCTCCCTGCGTTCCAACAGTTCACGGATGACGTCAAGTACTTTTTCTGTTTGTACGGGTTTGGGGAGATAATTGTCGGCCCCTTTCTTTACGGCTTCGACAGCACCAGGTATATCTCCATATCCTGTCATGATTAGAAAAGGCATACGATACCCATGTACCCTCATCCATTCAAGCAGTTCCACACCATTACAGTCACCAAGGCGGAAATCCGACAAGACCAGATCTACTTCATGACCGCTTAGAAATTCTTTTGCGGAATTTACTGACAGCACGTAACGGGCATCCATCCCGTTTTTTACCAGCCAGTTGGCGGTAGTACGTGCATATATCCGGTCATCCTCTACTACCAATACGGTTTTCATCCGGTTCAGACTTTAATTCTTTCGCTTTTTTTACGGCCTGTTCCACCGCTTCCATCAGTCTTTTAATACGGGCATCCAATTCCTTGCACCATTTTTCAGAGGATAGTGAAGCCATCTCTTCCAGTTCATTCAAGGGTACATTGATACGAATCATTCCCCATAATGGAGCAGCTTTATGTATGATATGCCTCAATTGCATATAATTTGCCGTTCCCAAAGCGTCCTGCATCTCAGAGAGTTCCTTTTCCGTGTCCTCTATGAACATATCCAACAGTTCCCTCGCATTTTCTTCCCCTTCCATGATAGTTGTAAAATTCGTCCTGTCTATACATGAAGTAACCGAAACTAATTCTCTTTGCGAGAAAGGCTTATACAGGCAGTCCGCAAAACCTGCGTTTCTAAAATACTCCGGATTTTTGTCCGCTTGTGCGGTTACCGCCAATACGGGAAGTGTCTTTGCTTGTCCGAGGTTGCTACCCCGGAGCAAGGTCAGTACCCCGTAACCGTCCATTTCTGACATTCTCATATCCGTCAACACCAGGTCATAACGATTACGGCGTAATGCCTCAATCAGTTCACTTACATTCAGGCAACAATCACATTTCACCCCATGACGTACATACATCTTTTGGATTACTTCAAGTTGCATCCGGTCATCATCTATTGCCAGTACTCTCATTCCTGAAAGAACGCCACATGCCAAAGAAATCTTTGTAGTGCCGGTCTTTCCGTTTGTCTCACGCAAAGGCAGACATACCTCGAATGTGCTTCCATGTCCCGGCGTGCTTTGGACATGGATAGTTCCCTTCAGCAATGTCACCAATTTATGTGTTATAGCCAATCCCAGTCCGAAGCCTTCTTCCGCATTTGGCGCTTTACCTCGTTCAAAAGCGGTGAATATCTGTTCCTGGCTTTCCTTATCAATGCCTATGCCCGTATCTCTAATGAAGAAGGATAGCTTTCCGACCCGGTATTGTGCGCCTACTTGTATATATCCGGCACTGGTAAACTTTACTGCATTTGAGATCAGATTATTGAGTATTTGCACCAACCGCCCGCAATCTCCCTCAACAAGTATATCAGAATCTATCACTTTTATTACCAAGTCCAACCCTTTCTTTTCCACTACCGATAAGAATGAGCGGGCAGCACCTTCAATTGTCTGCCCCAAATGAAAGATTTCTTTTTCCGGCTGTTCCTTTTCCGCTTCCAGCCTGTAATAATACAGCAGGTTATTTGCCAACCCAATGACATGGCGCGAGGCATGCAGGATATTCATTGCATACCCTTTGCTCTGTTCCGGACTTTTTTCATCTTGTAATAATTCCGCATATTCGCTGATAGTACCGAGCGGTACACGGAGGTCATGGCTTACTGTCAGTATAAGATTACGGCGCGCGGCCAGCAGTTCACGATTCCGGCAGTCAGACGCTTCCAGTTTCAGCCGGTATTCCTGCCTCTTTCTTATGTCCTGATGGATAAAAAGGTAAAATATCACTATTAGCAGGATGGCGATAGCGGCTATAAACAGAATGATACGAAATGATTGCTCCCTTAATGCGGTAATTTCTTCTATTTCTTTTTCTGCTTGCTTGATAACTACTTGTTCAAACTCACCAATAAGTGTGTTTATTTGTGAGTTCAGTTCTGTGTTACGCCATTGCAAACTGTCGGAGTAAGTGGTCAGCTTATTCCAGTAGTCGGTATATTGTATAGACATTTCTTTTTGTAGGGAATAAAGTTCCCTGGTTATTTGCTGGGATGCGGACGGCTGTTTCGTTTTTTCCTTTTGGTATGCATAGGCCGATTTTTCTTCTTTCTTTTTAAACAAACCAAGGAAACCGCTCCGTTTTTTCTTCTCCTTTCCTGATTTGCCCGGTAGCAATGGAATATGCATTTGTAAAGCGACAGCAGGTATTCTCCGTTGGAACAGACTGTCAGAGCGCAGTAAATCCGAAAGTGTATTCATCACTCCGAGCAACAGTGCCTCTTTTTCTTGTAAGAGCGAAGATATTGTGTCGATTTGTGCATGTTGTATGTCGGATGGATAGTATCGTTTCAGTTCGTTCAAAGCGGTGGTAGCCATTTCACGCTTCATCCGGTATTCATTGAATTTGTCCCTGTCACGTAATAGCAGGAAATCATCAGAAAAGGAGAAGTCAAGCAGTTTTTCAAAAGTTCGGTTCACGGCTTCTCTTTTTTGCCTGATAAGTAATTCGCCACTGTTCAACATTTCCATCTTCTGATGTTCCAGCCACACAAGAGAAACAATGATAGTGAGGAATATGAGTAACAATACATATCCGGTAATAATTTTCAATCGGAGAGATACCAACGAGTTATTTGTTTGCATTTGTTCTGTTTTCATTATAAATTGTGTCATGATATGCGTTTTATTAAAAGTGAAATCTGTGATTCTGACTATACTACTATTTGAGTATTAAGTAAAATTAATATTCAATAAGTAGTCACTCCAAAAGGGATGGATAGTGTGACTGCTGATGGTATGAAATTTCCATAATCAACCTTCGTACAAATAGTCTGAAGCAAAAGAAATATTCGGCTTTCTTGCTGAAAAATTATTCCAAGGAAGCAACTGATAGTCAGCAATACCAATAGGTATAAGAGACGGATTGATTGTAATGGTTACAATAAAGTACATTGGAACAGAAAAAACTGTATATGCTTTATTGTGAATATTATTCTCAACAATACTAATAGAAAACTTTGCATTAACGGTCGGCAAAGTTTCGAGCTTTAGAAATTTCCGTTCCGTTTGTGGCAAAGAACAAACATTACAAACAAAACATCCGATAAAAATTAATTGTTTCTTCATTATAATCACTATTATGACAAAATTTATTTCTCAATATATAATGGATGATAGAAGTAACAATTCAAATTCCATTTAATGATATAAAAAAGAGAATTCAAATCCGCCTATGTTGTAAAATGTATTTCATTTTTTACTATCAAATTAACATCTTCACCACTCATTCGATAAGTTTTCGGAGACACCCCTGTTTGAGTCTTAAAGTACTTTCCTAAAGATGACAAATCGGAAAAACCAAGTTTACCTGAAATCTCTTTTATGGACAAAGCAGTATTGAGAAGCTGATATTTTATTTCTTTTATGACCGCTTCATTTATCCATTCCCGCACAGTTCTTCCGCTGACTGTTTTCACAGACGTAGACAGGTATTTGGGACTTATGTGTAATTTGGATGCATAGTAATTCACCTCACGATGTTGCATAAAATGTATGGAAACCAGTTTTCTGAATCTCATAAACAACAGCTCCTTGCACGAATGCCTGCCCGAAGGGAAATCGAGGAGACAATTCACACGTATCTGGATTTTTCTTTCTGCTGTTAATACCCCTATGGCGGAAGCCAGCTCGACCGGAGAATATCCGGTCAAGGCAAGCAACTCGTCGAAGGTCATGATACCGTAACTTGCGTTCAACTCACGCATTACGGCTTCTGTGGCATTGTCTTTAATCATATTCATAAGCCCCCTCCCAAAGCGTGATATAAGTCGATGACACCCTGTATCTCATCGAAGCGGTCCTGCGCTTCGGCCAGTTCCGCCGCCAGTAGCGATTGCTGTGCCGTCAACACCTCCAGATAAGTCGTTGGCGAGTGGCGCATCAGTAACTCTGTTTTCCGTACGGCTTTCCGTAAGGTCGCTACCTGGCTGCCGTTGATTGCGACCCGTTGCCGGGCCGTTTGCCATGCCGTCAAGGCATCGTTTACTTCCTTTCCGGCATCGAGCAGCGATTGCCGGAACAGCAAGGTTGCCTCTTCCTGTTGCACCTTGGCGATTTTCAGATTGGCACGGTTCGTTCCCCGGTTGAACAACGGTTGCGTCAGCGAGCCGATAGCCCCCAACAGCCATTTTCCCGGATTTAAAACGACACCGCCGCCGTTGTTCGTCCAGCCGAGCGCCCCCGAAAGCGTAAGATTCGGATAAAAGGCTGCACGAGCGGCATTGGTGGCATAGAACGCCTGCGCAAGACTATATTCCGCCTGCCTCACGTCAGGACGGTTCGCCAACAACTGCAACGGCACGCCGACGGACAACTCCTCGGGAAACTGCTGCCCGTCCAGCGTTCCGCGTTCGATGGCTCCGGCGGGCAGGGCGAGCAAAGTGGAGAGAGCATTCTCTGTCTCATGGATGCTTTGGCGCAGCGCAAGCACCGACGATTCCAGAGCCATCCGGTTCGCCTGCGCCTGCAACACGGCTGCATCGTTCGATTTACCGGCTCGTTTCAGGGCTTCGAGCACCTTGACGGACTGTTCCCACGTGGCGAGCGTCCGATTCTGAATAGTTAATTGCCGGTCGAGCATGAGCAGCGTATAATAGCTGTTCGCAACGGTCGCCACGAGCTGCGTCTGCACGGCCTGCTCGTAAGCCCGGCTGCCTTCAAGGGCTGCACGTGCGCCGCGTTTGGCATTGGTCACCTTGCCGAAGATGTCGATTTCCCAGCTTGCCGATGCTCCGAGATTGTAGGTTTTCGCCGTAATGCCGTCATGGCGGCTGACGCCCCCTTCGGGAGTCAACGACACGGACGGCAAATAGGAAAGACTGGCATTTCGCAGGACGGCCTCTGCCTCCTCGACACGCAGGCGGGCGATACGCAGATCGGTATTCTGTTCCAGCCCCGTTTCGATAAGGGTCTGCAATTGCGGGTCGGTAAACAATTCGCGCCACGACAGCGAAGCCAGCGTTACGGTATCTTCCGTCGGAATATCCCGGTACAGACCGTCGGTCTCGACTTCCGGACGTGAATAGGGTTTATATATCCCGCAACCCGCCATCAGGCAGGCTGCGAGAGAGAGTATAATCAATTTCTTCATATCTTCATTCATTTGTCGTTTTTGTATCCAAATGTTCTATCTCTGCCTGAATCGACCAGTCCGCATCCTGACGGGACGCCTGTACGGGGAAAAACTTCTCCTGTAAATACTGGAAAACGATAAAAAGTCCCGGCACGAGGAACAGCAGCGCCAGCGTTCCCACAAGCATACCACCGACAGCTCCCGATGCTAACGAGCGGCTTCCATTGGCTCCCACACCGGTGGCGAACATCAGCGGCAACATGCCGAATACCATCGTCAGTGCCGTCATCAGAATCGGACGGAGGCGCACCCGTGCCGCCGCAAGAGCAGCCTGTGTGAGCGACATGCCCGCCTCACGCCGTTTGGTGGCATATTCGGTCAGCAGAATCGCCGTCTTGGCGAGCAAGCCGATAAGCATGATGACACCCGTCTGCAAGTAGATGTTGTTTTCCAGCCCGAACAACCGGGCGAACAGAAAACTGCCAAGCAGTCCGCACGGCACGGAGAGGATGATGGCCAGCGGAATGAAGAAACTCTCATAGAGCGCACTCAGAATCAGATAGACGAGCACCAGACAGATTCCGAAAATCAGTGCCACGTTGTTCGTTGTTTTGCTCTCCTCGCGCGAGATACCGCCGAACTCATAACCGTAGTTATGCGGCAGGACCCGTGCGGCCGTCTCGTGGATGGCATTCAACGCATCGCCCGAACTGTATCCGGCGGCAGGCGTACCGTTGATGGCAATGGCGTTATAGAGATTGAAACGTGCCAAATCCTGCGGGCCGTAGGTCTTGGTCAGCTTTACGAACTGCGAAAGCGGCGTCATCTCTTCCCCGACACGGGTGTAGATGTGATTCAGCGATTCGGGTGTGACACGGCTCGACGGTTCGGCCTGAATCATCACACGGTAAAGTTTCGAGAAACGGTTGAAATTCGACACATAACCGCCGCCGTAATATCCGGCGAGGGTTTCGAGTATCTCACCGGGAGAAATGCCTGCCTGCTCGCATTGGGCAGCGTCGATGTCCACCCAATACTGCGGATAACTCGTCTCGAAAGCCGAATAGGCCATCTCTATCTCCGGGCGTTCGTTGAGAGCTGCCACCAGCTTGTTCACCGTCTCCTTGAAGGTGTTGAGGTCGCCGCCCGCCTTGTCCTGCACATACAGCTCGAAACCGCTGCCCATGCCGTAACCTGGAATCATCGGCGGCTTCATTACGAACATGTGGGCATCGGGAATCTCCGGTGCGAAGGCATAAACACGATTCAGGATGTCCGTTGCCGACTGTCCGGGTTCTTTGCGTTCGTCCCAATGCTTGAGCGACAGGAAGTACATACCCATCGAAGGACCCGCACCGGAAAACGAATATCCGGTCAGGTTGGCGTTGTAGGCTATTCCGGGAATCTCCTTCAGATGCTCGTTGATTTGCTCCATCACCCGTTCGTTCTGCTGCATCGACGTACCGGGCTTGGCGTTCATGCTGATGAAGACCATGCCCGTGTCCTCGTCAGGCACAAGACCGGTCTTCGTACTCCGCACCAGCACCGCCAGCAGCACGAAACCGGCGGCGAGCGTGCCCCACATCAGCCAGCGACGTTTGATGAAAAGCACGACGCCCCGCACATAACGGGCGGTCACGGCATCGAACACGGCATTGAACGCCCGGCGGAAACGGGCGGCGAAATTATTCTTCTGCTGTCCCTGCTCGTCGATATAAGGTTTGAGCAGCAACGCGCAAAGAGCCGGAGCCAGCGTAAAGGTGTTGACGGCCGAAATGCCTACAGCTACGGCCATCGTGATTCCGAACTGGGAATAGAACGCACCCGACGTGCCGCCCATCATCGAGACGGGAATAAATACGGCCATGAAAATCAATGTAGAGGTCAGAATGGCCGACGATATGCCTTTCAGGGCATCGTTGGTGGCCATGTACGACGACCGGTAACCCACGTCGAAACGTGCCTGCACGGCCTCCACCACCACGATGGCATTATCCACCACCGTGCCGATGGCGAGTACCAGTGCGAACAGTGTCAGCAGATTGATGGAGAATCCCGCCACCGACATGAAAGCGAACGTACCGATAATCGAGACGAAAATGGAGATGGTGGGTATCAGCGTCGAACGTACGTCCTGCAAGAAGACATACACCACCAGCACCACCAGCAGGATGGCGATGGCAAGCGAAACGACCACCTCGCGCATGGAGGCATAAAGGAAGCGGTTCGTGTCGTTCAGCGTGATAAACTCCATGCCTTCGGGCAGGTCGCGTGCCATCTCTTCAAGCGTGGCGTCTATTTCGTTGATGACGGACGAGGCGTTGGAACCCGCCGTCTGGTAAATCATGGCAATCGCCGCTTCGTGCCCGTTCACCTGATTCGTGTAGTTGTAGGCTTCCGCGCCGAGCTCCACGTCGGCCACCTCTTTCAGCCGCAGCACCTCGCCGCCGGGCAGCGAGCGGATGACCAGATTGCCGAACTCTTCGGGCGTGGAGAAACGTCCCCGGTATTTCATCGTGTACTGGTAGGTGTTGTCGTGGTTCTCGCCGAAAGCTCCCGTTGCCGCCTCGATATTCTGCCGCTCCAGCACGGCGGTAATATCGCCGGGAATAAGTTTGTATTGCGCCATCTTTTCGGGTTTCATCCAGATGCGCATGCTGTAGTTGGCTCCGAACTGCTGCACGTTGCCCACGCCGCTGATTCGCTTGATGCGGGGCTCGACGTTGATTTTCATGTAGTTGTTCAGGAATTGCCGGTCGAACTTGTCCGTGGGGGAATAGAGGGCGATGCTCTTCAGTTCGGCCTTTTGCTGCTTGGTCGTCGTCACCCCGATGCGGACCACCTCGGCGGGCAGCAGGCTGAGGGCGGTCGATACGCGGTTCTGCACGTTCACGGCGGCCATGTCCGCATCGGTTCCCTGACGGAAATAGATGTTTATCGAGGCATCTCCTGTGTTCGATGCCGTAGAGGTAATGTAGTTCATGTGCTCCACTCCGTTGATGGCCTCCTCCAACGGCACGATGACGGCTTTCTGCACAGTCTCGGCGTTCGCTCCCGGATAATTTGTGAATACCTGCACCGTAGGCGGGGCGATATCGGGATATTGCTCCACCGGCAGCGATGTCAACGCAAGGATGCCCACCAGCACGATGACGACTGAAATCACGATTGACAGGACGGGGCGGTCCGTAAAATATCTTAAGTTCATGTTTCTTACTGCTTTAATTTCTATTCTGTTTCCCTCACACTGATTTCCATACCGTCTTTCAGCAGGCCCACGCCTTCGCTGACAATCCGGTCGCCCGCTTGCAGTCCCGAGCGGACGATATAACGTTTGCCGTCGTCCAGTTTCTCTACGGCAAGTTCCGTGGAGCGAATCCGGTTTCCGGTATCTATCTTATAGGCGAAAATCTTATCCTGCAACTCGTATGTGGCGGACTGGGGAATGACGAGTGCATCCGGAACGGAGCGCGGGATGACGACTTTCCCGATTCCGCCGCTCAGCAGCAGCCGTCTCCCGTTCGGGAAGACGCTGCGCACGGACACCGTTCCCGTCTGCGGATGGATGACCCCGCTGATGGTCTCGATGCGTCCTGGTTCGTCATAAACGGTTCCGTCGTTGAGCTGTAACCGTACCGAAGGCATCTGCCGGATGGTCTCGTCGGGCGATCCGTATGCCCGAATCAGGGCGCGGAGCTGGTTTTCCGTCATAGAAAGGTAAACGTACATCTCCTCATTGTCCGATACGGTGGTGAGCGGCTGTGCCATCGAAGGCGAAACCAGCGCACCGGTCCGCAACGGTAGCGTGCCGACCGTGCCGTTCGACGGGCTTTTCACTTCGGTGTACGAAAGGCTGTTGCGGGCGTTTATCTCCTGCGCCCTCATTTGTTCCAGTCCGGCTTCGGCCACCGCCAGCGCGTTCTTCGCCATCGAAAGGTCGTATTCCGAAATCACCTCCTCGCGCAGCAGTGCCCGCTTGCTCTCGTAGTCCAGCCGTGCCGTTTCCACTTGCGCCTCGGCGGCGTGTACATTGGCCGTTGCCGTGCGCAAAGCCGCCTGATAGGGCACCTGGTCGATGACGAACAGGATTTCACCCTGCTTCACCCGCTGCCCCTCTTTCACACAAACGCGGTGAATGGTTCCCGCGACTTGCGGGTAAATCTCGATGTCCTGACGTCCGCGGATGGAAGCGGAGTAATATTCCGCCGTTTCTACGGATTCCCTGCCGACCGTAACCGCCGGATAACTCTGTACCTGCCCTTCGGGTGCCGCTCCTTTGCAGGAGACCAGAACAAGGGCGCAAACTGCCATGCAGTATTCAATACCATTTCTCATATTTCCTTCGTTTAATTATTGATATTCCAAAACCACTACGTGCCGTAAAGGCTTATTTTTAAGCATACAAAGGTACTATGTTCAGAGATTTTTCTTGGAATCTAAAATCGGACATTATAAGTACTTATCAATATAAACTATTTATTTTACCGATAAAAAGAGTTACTTTTGCAGCAAAAACAAATACTGTATGACACCTATTCAGAATCTCGCATCGCTTTGGGAAGGCGATTGCATTGCCGGAGTGACCGACCTCGGCGAATTATCGGGCCGCTCCTATATTCCCAACGAGTGCATGTTGCTGTTGTGCCGGGAGGGACGTGCCGTCGTCACGTTGAATTCCCGTCGGCAACCGCTCCGCAAGGGCGACTTGGTCGTCTTGTTTTCCGATGTGTTGTTCTCGCCGGTCCGTCTGTCGCCCGGTTTTCGTGCGGAGTATCTGTGCCTTTCGCAGAAACTGATGGAGAAAGTCTATTTCGACCTGACTTCCGAATCATTTTGGGAGTTAATGACAAACCAAAATATTTTCCGTCCGGCGGCGGAGCAATACGACTTGTTACAGGGGTGGTTCCGGCAGATGGAATGGCTCAAAGAACATGCGGAAGAGGGCAATCGCCTATCTCTGTTGCAAAGCAACGTCTATAACTTGCTCGTCGTACTCGATGGCGAAGCGCGCCGCCACTTACCCGCCGTCCGCCGGAAATACAAGAAGAACCGCGCATGGGCGATTTTCGGCAAATTCATGTCGCTGCTGGTCAAGCATTGCCACGAAACGCGGGAAACGGCATTCTATGCGCAGCAGCTCTGCATCACGACCGACTACCTCTACAAGACCTGCAACAAGGTGCAGCATCAGACGCCGAAGGAGATTATCGACAACTTCACGGCCAACGAAATCAAACAGTATCTTTCCGACACCGACTTGTCCGTCAAGGATATTGCCCGGAAATTCAATTTCGAGGACCCGTCGTATATGGCCCGTTTCTTCCGGCGCATGACAGGCCTCGCGCCGTTGGACTTCCGAAACAAATAAGAAAGCCGGTCGGGAACGCTTGCTCCCGAACCGGCTCCGGTTTATGCTATGGTGGCTGATTTATTTTCTTTCTCCAGTAAAAAATGACTTTACTATTGTAAACTCAAGGCATAATAGATGCCTCTCGCATCTCTATCCTGCTCAATCAACCTTTCTTGCAAAAGCTGGAGCAGGGCCAGACACAATTCCGTTGTCCCCAACTGGGTGCAGCACTGCAATTCCTGAAAAGAATACCGGCACATCCGCTTCATGACGCTGAACACTTTCACGCTGTTCCGTTTAATAATCTGTTTATTGATTGTCATAACCTGCATTTTTATTTAACAACTCAAGTTTCGCAAGTTCTTGAACTTGCTTTCAGTGAACAAGTAAACAAGTGAACAAGGCTACAAGGCTGTTCCTTGTAATCACTTTAAAAAGCAATATATAGGCAGAGGGCTGTTCATCCCTCCTTGTAGCCTTGTCAACTTGTTCACTGAAAGCAGGTCAAAGAAATGCGAAATTAAAATTAACGACAGAAATAGAATATACGCAGATATCTTCAAATTTCGCCTTGTCTTCCCGGGTGTCCGCCCGTCCCGAAAAGCACTCCTCTCTGCTCATTCCAAAATGCGTGCACAACCGGACGGACTGCCGGTGGCGGTCTTGCACGAAAGCGTATATGCGACGTGCGTCCACACACCCGAAAAGATAATCCAGAAGAACCGCCATCGCTTCAGTGGCATAGCCCCGTCCTCTCATCCCCGTGTCTATACACAATCCAACATTGTAAGCGTCATCCGCTTCCCGCACGATGAACAGATGGCCTACGACATCGTCGTTCTCTTTCAATCTCACGGTATAATGCAATACACCATCGACGGAATAGACCATATATACGGGCGTTTGAACCTCGTAGCAAAACCAGTCGCTCACAAAACGGAGGGACTGCCCGCCCGTCGTTTCCCGCACTGTCTCGGCAGCACCCTCCGCAGCATAAGCCGATACCGTCCGGACCGGACAAAGCCAGTCATTGACGAAATACTCGACACGCAGCAGAAACAGATATTCCGACACACCGCCTGCACCTTCAGGGGCGATGCGGTCGATAACCAAACGTTTCGTTTCCAATTTCATATTGCCCACAAATTAAAGTTTCGATTTCATGAACGCTCTGTCCAGACGGAACCTGTGCCCGAAGTAGAAGCAACCGATTACTACGCAGGTCAGTATCTCCGCAGCCGGAATGGCGAGCCACAAACCCGGAACACCGATGATGCGGGGCAGCAGCAGGAAGCAAGGCACGAGCAGCAACACCCCGCGCAACAACGTGAAGACGGTGGGGGCCAGCGAACGGTCGATGCTCTGATAATAACCGATAAAGGCGATATTGACCGAGAAGAAAGCGGCACAGGCGGCAAAGAGCGGAAGCCCTTCGACAGCGAGCCCATACGCAGCCTCCTGCGAATCCAGAAACAGCGACACGATTTTCGGTGCCCCAACAATCAGTGTGAAACAGATGAACAACCCGGCAGCGACTGCCGTTTGTAACAACAGTTTCAGCGCCATCCGAATCCGGTCTATCTGACGCGCGCCATAATTGAAACTGATAATCGGCTGTGCCGACTGCGCAACGGCATTGCTGATGGAGAAAACAACGGGAAAAAGATAGCACACCACCGCATAGGCCGCCACACCGTCCTCGCCCAGCATGGAGAGGAACATCCGGTTACCCGTCAGTAACATGACGCTCATAGCCAACTCGGTAAGGAAAGTGGCGAAGCCTATCTTGACCATATATCCCGTATTGCGCAGGGTCAGCAACAGCGAGGTGATGGAACATTTCAACGGATAAAACCTCAACCAGTTCGGGAAGCGAAGGAAATAGACAAGCACCATCACTCCACCGACCGTACAGGCTATCGAGGTAGCCAAAGCAGCCCCCATTACGCCCAACCCCAACGGGAAGACCATATACCAGTCCAAACCGATATTGAGCACGGCGGCTACAACCTGCATCCACATGGCATACTTCGGCGAACCGTCCAGGCGAATCAGCATCATGCCGACATACTGGATGAACATGAAGAACAACCCGGGCAACACCCAAAGCAGGTAACTGATTGCATTCTGTTCGAGTTGCGGGCTGCACCCGAGCGCATAGACGAGTGGCCGGTGAAAAACAAGACAACCGATACAAATCAGCCCCATCAGCAGCAGTCCTGCCAGAAACGCCTGCGTCATGATGATGCGGGCCACTTTCAGTTTGCGTTCCGACAACCGGATGCCTGCAATGACCGAAGCCCCGATGCCGAACATCAGACCGATACCCGTACTGATCAGATAGACGGGCGAAACGATATTTACGGCGGCAAGTCCCTCTGCGCCGACGCCATGCCCGACGAATATTCCGTCTATGACCGTGAGGGCTGCCGTAAAAAACATACCGACGAGTGTCGGAAAGAACAAGGCACGGAACAATACTCCGATTTTTCCGTTGCCGAAATCGAGTTTATCTCTACTTAAATCTCTGCTATTTTCCATAAAACCACTTTTATTTTATGGGTACAAAGTTAGTGACAATCGGCTGAAAAATAGGGATTAAATGCCGGACGATATAAGTACTTTTCAATACAAAACTACTGTTTACGACAATAGATAATTGATCTTCAAGTGTGCAAATATATAAATCAGTCGGCACAACCTTCCGAATCTTGCTGTATTTCAGTTCTCTTTTTCCCTATATAACGATTTCCTCATTTTTATTACCCTGCCAGTAACTTCTACCTTGCCGTAGTTCAGGGTGCGAAGCTACGGCCGGGCCCCTAAAAATCTGCAAGCCCGCTTCGCGCCCTACGGGTTTTGGCGAAAATTTTTCAATCCGTCCAGCGGGACGGTTGAAAATTTTTCACCAAAAGCCTTGCATATTTTCCCCCCGCCCGTATCTGCCCCCTGAAACGAGCAAGGTGAAGCCACCGACAAGGCATAAAAAAAAAGTCAATGTTATGAAAAAGAGAACTGAAATACAGCAAGATTTGAAACGAGGCTTCGGCTTCGCTCCAACCGGCATAAAAAAATGGGTGAAGTGGTTGGCGGTCGGCTTCGTGGTGTACGTGGCGGTGCGGTTTGTGTGTGCCTTTGTCGGTGGTGTGGTGGCTGGTTTGGGCGGTTGGTTGCCCATGTTGGGAGTTTTGGCGGTGGTGGTCTTCCTCATCCGTGCCGTGTGGCGCATCCTTTCCGCTTTCGTTTCCCTTTGCGTGCTTGCACTTTTGCTCATTCTTTTTTGCGTGATACTCTGACTGATTATTAATCCCTTTAAAATTCAATCATTATGACTAAAGTACATTTATTAGGAGTTAACAGAAGCTATGACAGAGACATTCAGACTGTTTCAGTCAATCAGATTGTTGTGTTGGAAGGCTACGCAGGTGGCAGTTATGTAGTCTATGACGTCACCCGTAACCAACGTGGATTTACCTATCATCTTGTACATACAAGAACTTACGACTTCAACACATCCGACCTTATCCGCCCGTTATCCGAAAAGTTCGGAATAGGTATCTATTACGACAGTGAGAACCCGACGTTTTTAGATCCGTTGGAAACGGCTGCTTTACTCACTAAGGCGAAAGAGAAGAAAGCCGAAGACGAACGGAAAGCGAAGGAAGAACGGGATGAACACGAACGTATCTCGAAAATCGGTGCGGCACGGTTGCGCCCCCTTATTCCATCGGATGCAAAAGCCGTTATTATCGGAGAACTACGGGTAAGTGAATGCGACAGTTATACCGATTATTACGACTATCGGACAGAACGAACCGTCATTTTAGGTTTCTCCAAACATACACGCAACCTTTTCGCAGAGATGCGCAAATGTGCCGCCAATTTTGAGGGGACGTCCCATTTAGCGGAATATAACGCAGACTTCGAACACCGTGAGAATTACAGCATGGGAGACGGTATGTATTTGGGCAGGAACAAGTATAGCGGTTGGACGATTAATAAAGAGCCGATTTACGACCTTGAAAAGTTCATTGAACGGTTTGCATACACCGCAGGGGATGAAGCAAATATTTGTTTGAAAACACCGCAAAACCAAACAGACACGACAGAACAGCCGACAGCATTCGAAGACCTTTCTGCACTTAATCTTGAAATTGTGGAATACAGCGAAAAGGCGATAGCCGTATTCGGTGACACCAAGCCGATAAAGGACGTTTTGAAAGGCTTAAACGGTCTGTTCCGTGCGAACCTTACCTACAACGGTGAAAGGCGTGCAGGGTGGATATATTCCAAAAAGCAGGAGCAGAAAGTAAGGGAAGCACTCGCCACGTGCGTTCGTGTATGACGGTATTAACGGCAGGGCGGAGCAATCCGCCCACCTATCAAAGAACCCATAAAAAAAATGACACATGAGAACGGAAACAAGAACATATACCCTCTATCAGATAACCGAGTTATCCGAAGAAGCCAAAGAAAAGGCACATAACGAATGGTTATACAGCCGATACTTTTACGGTTGGACGGACGAGAACCGCCAAACTCTTGACACCTTTTGTGAACGCTTCGGCATTGTGTGCCGTAATTGGAGATATGACGCATGTAATTATAGCTATGATTACCGGAGCAGGCAGGAAGACTACATAGGCAGGTTAAGCGGTTGGCGGTTGGCAACCTACTTGATGAACAACCATTGGAACGACCTATGCACCCCCAAGTATTTTTGGAAAGGGATGAAAGAACGAAAAAGCAGGATATTTGTAGATACTTGTTGTCCCCTTACGGGCTATTACATAGATGACTGCATTCTCGATCCGATTTATAAGTTCTTGAAATCCCCCACAAAGAATGTCACGTTTGATGACCTTATGAACGATTGTCTCGACAGCTTTTTCCGTGCTTGTCGGGATGATATGGAGAGTACCCAAACTTTGGAATACTTCACGGAAGAAAGCAACGCCAATAATTGGGAATACCTTTCAGACGGAAATTTATTCAATTAATTATCAATGTTTTAAAACTTATCATTATGAAGACGAACAAAAAAGTACAGAAGAACAACGTACAGAAATCAGAGAAAGAGACAGCTGTAAAAGTAACCGCTTTGGCAATCATTCCAAAGCCGATGATATTACTTTCACCGCAGAACGTGCCCACGGCTACCGAAGTGACGGAAACACTCGAAACGGCAACCGTCCCGACCATAACGGAAGAAGCACCGCAGCAAGCCACATTCAAAACACCGCTTGCAACGGCCACAGCCGAAACCGACCTTGATATTACCACCGTGCATCCGAGCGCAGACAACCACCGAAAGACGTTCAATGACGTATCTTTGCAGGAACTTGCGGAAAGTATTCGGGAAGTGGGCGTTTTACAAGCCATTGCAGTACGCCCCCACACGGCAGGAGGTTACGAAATCATTTACGGAGAACGCCGTTATCGTGCCTCACTGCTTGCAGGAGCAAAGACGATAAAGGCAACTATCTATAATAATATAACAGATGATGAAGCGGAAGATATGTCGTTAAGCGAGAACTTGCAGCGTGAGCAGGTACGCCCCACTGAAGAAGCAAAAGCGTTCAAACGCTTGCTTGAAAAGGGCAGGTATGATATGTATTCACTTGTCAGCCGTTTCGGACGAAGCGAGAAATATATCTATACCCGTCTGAAACTGAACGAACTGTATCAGCCTATCGGTGAACTGTTGGACAATGAAACAATCACTATCAGCGTAGCCGAAGAGATAAGCACCTATGAAGCAAATATCCAAAAGGACGTTTACGAGAAACACCTCAAAGAGAACAGCAGGGACAATTGGGCAGGTTATACGCTGAAACTGTTCAAGAAGTATTTTGAAGAATACTATACCACCGACCTCGAACAATACAAGTTCGACAAGACGGAATGTAAGGCGTGTGTACACAACGCAGCCAATTACAACCTTTTTGCCGAGCATAACGGGTGCGGACATTGTACCAACCGCAAGTGTTTGGATACCAAAAATGCCGCATTTGTAGCAAAGGAAACGGAGAAACTGTTGAAATCCGACCCGAAGTTAGTGATAGCCCGACCCTATTACGGTGGCATGAACGAAACGGCACTTCAGAAACTCGACAAGAAAGGGCACGAGATAAAAGAATTGAATTATACCGTTTCGGCACAAAGTTTTCCGAAAGCCCCCGAAGCACCGAAACAAGAACAGTTTTCCAAACCGAAGGAGTACGAACAAGCCGTACAGACCTTTGAACAGAAAAGCGAGGAATACGCCCGAAAGGTGGAAGAATTAAACCGAAAGAAGGAGGAAGGCAGGATAAAGACCTATGTAAAGGTGGGCCAGACAGAGCCCGAACTTTGCTATGTAGAAATAAACAAGAAGGAAACCGCCCCCGTCACCGTCGAGACATTGCAGGCAAGGGACAAACGTTTCAAACAACTTTCCGTTGAAAAGATTGTAGCCGATACAAAGAAAGTAGTCCGTGAAAACGACTACCCCGAAAGCCCTTTTACACAGTACGAGGACGGGATGATGTATTTCATCATGCTGACCAAGCTGCAAAGAAAGCATTATCCGCTTTGCGGTATCAAGGACCAGCCTATCCGATTGGATGAAAAACAGCGGATGAAAATTGTAGCCAAGCTGACCGATGCACAGAAAACAGTTATCAAACGGGACTTTATCAACCATTTTCTTTGCGAGGACGCTTACGGGGATAACAGTGCATCCAAACTGTTACGGGACTTCGCAAACATGCACTTCCCCGACCAGTACGGACTCGCCAAAGCCACCCACGAGGAAGAATATCAGAAACGGCATGAACGTTTGGACGAAAGGATAAAGGAGATGAAGAAAGCGGAAAAGGCGGCGGCCAAAAAGGACGGAAAACAGAATGTTTCCCCCACATTACCCAATAATGACGAGGCTGCTTGAATTTACAGTATTGAAAGGTGAAGTTTTTCACCTTTCAATATTCAACTCGATTTTATAAGATTATAACATGATGAAGAAAGAAGAAATCATTGATACCATCAAACAATTTGCGTGTTCTTTGGCAGAAAAAGAACTTGTAGATAAATACGGGAAATTGCCCGAACAACTGATGACTAAGAGAGGGGAATACCGTTCAAAATATCAGGATGAATTTAACAAGTTATACGATAGATACGAGGATAGGCTTATCCGTTTATCGGGAAAGAATGCAGATAAATTGTTCGTATGCGAATAACTATGTTGTAATAGTCAAGACTTAATCTGACAGTTACGCATAAAAAGAATAATTTTGTAACAGAAAACAGATTGAGTTATGACAACATCAGAAAAAGTCATCAAGAACAAACTGGGATTGCTAGAACTCTCCCAACAGTTAGGAAACGTATCACGTGCTTGCAAGATTATGGGCTATAGCCGTGACAGTTTTTATCGTTTTAAAGAGTTGTATGAACAAGGAGGTGAAGTTGCCTTGCAGGAGATTTCCCGCCGTAAGCCAGTCATAAAGAATCGTGTGGAAGAACACATTGAGCAGGCTGTAGTAGGAATGGCAATAGACAATCCGGCGTTGGGGCAAGTCCGTGTATCCAATGAGTTGCGGAAGAAGGGTATTCTTATTTCGCCGGGTGGAGTACGCTCCATTTGGTTGCGGCATGATATGGAAACCTTTCAGAAACGCCTGAAGGCATTATCCGCAAAGGTGGAACAGGAAGGCATAATCCTCGACGAGAACCAGGTGGCGGCATTGGAGAAGGCAAAGGAAGAGAAACAGGCTCATGGAGAGATAGAAACCTATTATCCCGGTTTTCTTGTCGCACAGGATACTTATTATGTGGGACACATCAAAGGTGTCGGACACATTTACCAGCAGACAGTCATTGACACTTACTCCAAAATCGGATTTGCCAAGTTGTATGACAGGAAGAATGCTCTTGTTGCGGCTGACATGCTCAATGACAGAGTAGTTCCTTTCTTCGAGCAGCATGACTTAAAGTTAATGCGTATGCTCACTGACAGAGGAACGGAATACTGTGGAAACAGAGAGAACCATGAGTATGAACTGTATCTGGCCGTGGAGGATATAGACCATTCTAAAATCAAGGCAAAAAGCCCACAAACAAACGGCATCTGCGAGAGATTCAACAGAACCGTGCAGAACGAGTTCTATGCTATCGCATTCAGAAAAAAAATCTATACCACTATTGAACAGCTACAAACAGACCTCGATGCGTGGATGAACTCTTACAACACGGAAAGAACACATTCCGGGAAGTATTGTTTCGGGAAAACGCCCATGCAGACGTTTATCGAAGGGATCGCCGTGGCAAGGAAATACCAGCTCCAAAAACAAGATGTAATAAAACCGAATGACGTTAATAAAACGCCATCCGGTTCTGAGAATGAAGAAAGTTGTGTAACTTTGCATGGAATAGCTGACAGTTTTTTTGTCCGATAGCAAATAAACTGTCAGATTAAGTCTTGACTATTACAACTATGTCATGTGCCGGAAACAATCATCCGGCACATATTTCCCCCGCCCCCGAAAGAGCAGAGGACAGGGCCGGGCGACCCCACCCACACCGCCACCGTAATTATCATTCAAAAACATCAATCAATGAAATATATCAGAATTTCCCCGAATGTGGAATATTCCACCGATATGGATTTTTTCCTTGAACATCAAATCCTCTGTATAGTAAGTAAAGAAGGCACGAAATTTTGCAGCCTGATAGAGAACCGTTTGTTCATGCGTTCCGACAACCGCCATATCAGTGAACGGATGCAACTGAACATCATGCGTGAAATCCATAAGGACATCTGCCGTCTTTGTTATGGCGGCGAACCCGTGGACTGACCTGCCACACCCCACACCTGCAAATCCCATCCGAAAAAAGTCGGGCAATCCCTATGCGGTTGCCCGGCTTTTTTCTATTTTTGCGCAGTTGAATTTTAAAAAGATAGTTATAAGACTAAAAAAGTTGAATGATTACATAATATAATAGCTTTTAGCTGTTTATTCTACTCTCGAAACGACCAATTTTAATGCAGGAGAATAAACGGGCGAAGTCCTTGTCATACGCTTATGGCACGGTCTTAACTCGTTTCCTGCATGGGTGCTTGGTCGTACCTGAGAGTAAAACTTGTTAAGTACCGTGCTTTTTTCGGTACATAGCAGGAAGTTACGGACAAGGTATCCACCAAAAAATCATAGCAAGATGTACAACAAGAGCGTTGCCATTACCGGCAGTACCATTGAAAAGACAACAAAATACGACCAATTCAGGGAAGATAAAATCCGTATGGACCTCTACCGGATCATTCTTTCACTTTACAATGAAGGTTATCGCGCATTTACCTGCAATCTATATTCCTATATCGGATTATTAGGCGCAGACACGATAGTCATGCTGCGTGAAGCGGACAAATGTCCGGATATAACCCTTTCGGCAATCATACCGGAAACGGCTTTTCCGGCAGATACCGACAAAGTGTATCGTGCCTTGTATGACGACCTGATGAAGCAGGCGGACAATAAAGAAATGCTTCCGGAAAAAGAGGTTTTCAGCAACACCCTTATCGGCAGTCATATCGTCTGTTATTATGACGACTTTTCCGAAGGAATCGGGCAGGTGCGTGCATCCGGTATTCCCTATACCAATATCCGTAAAATGATATAGGCATATATCCTTTGCCGCATATTACAGCAACTTTTCCAGCCGTGCAATCCGTTTTTCGGTTGACGGATGCGTACTCATGATATATTCGGTAAACGAAGGCCGCCCGCCGCCCGTTTCCGTCACCGCCAACCGACGCAGGAACGAGAGCAGACCTTCCCCACAGCCATAACGCACGGCATACGTGCCGCAACGGTATTCGGCATATTTGTTGATATTCACGTCAGCTATCCGGCTGATGCCGTAAATCGTGTGATGCAGCAGTTTATAAAGACTCCACCACAGCTTTGCCATCCCCGCCACAGCGAACCGGACAGCCGGAACCACTGCAATCACAAGGTTGCCGATTATTCCGAAAAACAGTGCAGGAATCAGGAACAGTCCGTACAGACAACGGTAGCCCAGCGACTGCATCGAGAACAGAAGTACCTGATAAACGAAATCATAATGCGAAATATGCCCCACTTCGTGGCTGATTATCCCTTTGAGTTCCTCATCCGTAGCCGCCCGTAGTATGCCGTCCGTCAGACCGATGGTATTGAAACCGAAAGTCACGGCGTTCGTGCGAGCGTCCCTGTTACGGTAGATATTCAGTTTCCTTTCCATCCCCATTTCTGCGAGCAGGCGTTCCAGCCGTGCCCGTTCGTCACCGCCCAACGGCTTATAACCTTCCTTTATCCGCATGATCCATACGTTCAGCGGTGAAAGGCTGTACAGGATATAAAGCAGTACAAGATAGAAAGGCATCGAATAGACCAGATGATGCGCAAAGGAGTATTCGGCAAACAGTTCCGGCAGGAAGGAAGGGGCTACCCATTCCACAATAAGAAGAAGCAGGACATAAAAAGCCGATATAAGGATAATGTTTGCCACTGTCACGTAACAGAGCAGAAGCAGCTTGAATAAAATGCGGAATATACGGAGTGTTGTTTTCATATGCTTATAAATTTAAAACGGTTGGTAAATATAAAAAGTTAATTTGAATCACCGGGTGGGTAAATCAATCAAATTACTGCCATACAGTCAAATTTATGGAATGAAAAACGGCGGGATGCCCCGCCGTTCTCACTTATAGGTATTGGTAACGGCTATTCTTCCGTCGTACCGCTTTCCGTGTCAAATGTTACTGTCATTTCCCTTTCCTGCCCGAAATTGTCCCGGACAAAGAATTTCAGTTCCGAGCGTCTGGCACTTGTAGAGCGGTAAAAGAGAGTGAATACCTGCTTCACCGGATTTTCCGTATCCAGTCCCGGCACCTCTGCCAGTGGCCTCACTTCCCGGTTGGCAAGTTTCATGCCTTCACTGTCGGACACTTCTCCCTTGCCTTCCATCTGAATGTAACCTATTTCATACTCCGCCTTTTCATAGTCTCCTTCACGGTCAAGATAAAAACGTATCTCCACCGTTTCACCCGTTGCGATCTGCTTTTGCAGATACCATGACGAGAGGTTGAAATCATAATCCTGCCGGATGTCTATCCCGTCGTTACAAGAACTGAAGGCCAGCACCGCAAACAGTGCGCCTATACATATATATAATACGTTTTTCATTTTTCTGTTTCTCCTTTCTCTTTTTTATTAGTTGATGATAAAGCGGACGCCCAAACCCACCTGCGTATGGAAGTTCCCCGCATTCGTTCCGAATAGTGCCCTTTCCTTCACCTGCATCAGCAGGATAATCCGGTCTGTCAGCCAGACATCGAAAGCCGCCGTCAGTCCTCCGCCATAAATAAAACTGTCCCCGTTTGTCACTGCCGCCCCGTCAGGAAGTAGGGAGGTTCCCCAGTTGACCGTCTCGAAACCGCCCAATGCCGAGAGTCCGATACGTAAGCATACATTCCGGCCCTTATCCGATAATACGGGAATAAAGTAACCGAGTTCCCCCGTGAACTGCGCTTCGGGTATTGCCTTATTTTCGTAGGTGTACTCCTTTATCTGATAATCCAGACCATACAGCCAGTAGGTACGGTTACGGTTGGAATGTGTAAAGGCCAGCGAGGTGAAGTAGTGGCGTTCGCCGCCACTCTTCCATGAAAGGAAATGATTCACCCCGCCCGATGTGAACTGTATGCCTGTCTGTCCCGGCAGGTCACGCTGCGCGTGTGCTTCGCCCGCAAAGAGCGACAACACGGCAACTGTCAGTATGAATAGTATTCTTTGCATATACATTATATTATATAGGTTATTATTTCAGATGCAGTTCACTGATTGGTTTTGCCGCCACAAGGTCTGTGTTCTCTATGCGGAACGACTGGTGACGGGCACCGCCCTTTTCGTAAACCTCCACCACGAGCAGCTTGTCATCCGGCAGGGTGAGCTTGGGCAGCACGAATATACCCCGCACCGTGGCTTTCCCGTCCACCGTTGTCAGGCGGTTGTATGTCCTTACAGGTTCTATGAAGTTCTCCTGCATGGCCGTGCGCTTGGCTACTTTCTTATCCACCACTTTGAAACGGATATAGTCAATGTCGAACGATATATCCGAACTGTTGCGCAGGGAAGTATGCAGGTACAGCAGGTCATTGTTGATATAAATCCCTTTGAGCAGTGTCTGTATGCCGTACTTCTTGCAACCGATATGCCTGATGTCCCTTTTGTTCTTCTTATACAGCGTGTACATGATACGGTTCACCACCAGCGGTGTCTCCCCACCGAGTTCTTTCAGCTTCACGAACATGCGGTCGCCCGCAATCCCGCCTTCGGGATTGTCCCGGAGCCAGTCTTCCATCTCGATGGAGAGCTGTGCCGGTTCGTCCTTATAAACCACATTAAAAGAATAGAAACAACCGTCGGCAGTGATGACGGAGAAGTTCGTTTCCCCTTCAAATCCTTTCACCGCCGCCTTGATGCGTACTACATTTTCCGCTCCCGTGGCCTTGTCCGCTATGATGTCGAACGAACCCAAATCCACATATTTCACTTCGGAAGGGAAAAGGATATGTACGGTTTTCTGAAAAGTCACCTCAATCTTATGCGGTGAGATAATCTGGTTGGTGGGGAAAATCTTTGTTTCCACCGGTTCCTGCGCCTTTACCGACAATACGGTTAAAAGTATGACTAATGATAAAATAATTCTTGTCTTCATACTCTGATTACTGTTTTTTTGAGATTAATAAAAGTTGATAATTCGCTTTTACAGCCACCTTCACCTCACGCATCTTTGTGGCCAGATATTGTGATCCGCCGCCAAGCACGCCCCTTGTCACGTCCATGACGAGTTGTTGCGAGGCACTGCGTGCGAACGAGATGCTTGTTCCGAAACTGCCCCCGATATTGGCGGCGGCTTCCTTCATGGCGGTACGTTCTGCAGTATTCGGAACGAAAAGCCCGGCTTGCCCGTCCATATCGTAAGCCGTTAGTTCCACCGGCAGGATATTGCCGCCACTCTCTATGGAGTTTATTGTGACTGCCATCCGTTGCCCTTCGATACGCACCGTACCATATAGCGGAGTATTGGCAGGTACAAGCACACCGCCCACTTGCAGCGGTTCCAGCAACCGGAACTTCAGTCATGCTCCGGTGGTCACTGTCTGGTCTTCAGCCACGCAGGCACGTATCGTATTGGCTCCGGCAAGCTGTCCGCCACCCACGGCAGTGGCAAAACCGTAATTGCGGGATATCGTGTCGGGTACCGGAGGTACGGCCAGTGACGAAACCACATTCTCCGTGGCACGTCCGGCAGCTATGGCCGCAGGATTGCCGGAGGAACCGCCCGCAGGCTGTATGTTCTTCACCTGTCCGCCCGTCTGTCCGGGGAAATAGCGTGCCGCCATCTCATACGATTTTTCCATCAGTTCCAGCGGGTCTTGTCCTTTCTGTTCACGTTCCAGCTTTTCGTTAAGCTCCTTCACCTGCCGCTCCAGTTCGTCCACCCTCGGATTCTCCTTCGGTTCCTGATAGAACGAGGTGATCTGCCTTGAAATCTGCCGCTGTTTTTCTCTGGACTCCCGGATAGCATCCGCTTTCGGTGCATCTTCTTCCGGTTTCAGCCCGTCCGTTGTGTCCGGTGTCAGATAGCCACCTGCCATGTCCTGCAAGGTTCTCACTTTTTCTTGCCTGCGTTTCTTCATCTCTTCCAGTTCGTAAGCCTTCTGTTTGTCGGCCATTGTCTCCGGTGCGATAGCGTCGGGTATCGTTGTATTGATGCCTGCCGTCCCTTCCACCGTTTCTGGCGTGTCCGGCTTGAAGATAAACCAGATGAACCCGGCGCAAAGCAGGGAGAGGAATGTCACCACGCCATAGAATTTCAGCTTGTCTGCAACCTTGCGGTTTAACTTCTTCCCCTTTTCGGATGCAGGTTCCGCTTTCTGCGTTTCCTTATTCTTTTCTTCTTTCTTATCGGATTGTGTCATTGGATACATTGTTTTTTAATGGTTGGATACTATCCGTTTGGGGAAGCGCAATCCTTTGGAGATGCTGTACCTCAATCGGAAATTTGTCTGTCCCGCAGAAACCGCCCACGATGTAGGCAAGGTCGATGGCGGCGAAGAGTCCGAGCAGGTAAAGGATGATAATCCTTTGCTGCCGGTAGCTCAACCGTTGCCACCGTCTGCGGAGTTTTGCTATATGTCGGTCTTTCTCCGTTCTGAACGAGTGGAAGACCTTTTTTATACCGTTATCTTTCATACTGTCCGATGTCCCTGTTTTCGATGATGGTAAAACTCTCTATCAGAAAGCCCTGCGGGTTGTTGTCGCTCCGGGTTACATTCCTCAGACGGCAGGTGGTGACAAGCGACCTTTCGGTAACGCTGCTCGAACGGATGATGTGCTGTCGGCTATAGGTCTTCATCTCGTATGGATAGCTGTTGAAGTTCCCCTGTATGCTGTCCACCGTCAGCGTCTGCGAGATGTTTCCCGCGATCATCCGGTTGAAGTAGCCTTTCTCCTGCAAGTTCCGGTAGTAACCGATGGCACTTTCATCCGAAAGGTAAAGGGCACGCTGGATGTTGCTTTCAATGGCGCTCTTGTCCGGTGACAGGGTGAAAAACAGTTCGTGGAAACGTCTGATATGTTCCCTCGCTTCCACGGGGCGGTTCTGCTGCACGTCCTGCGAGAGTGCCAGCATCAGCGACTTTCCGCTGTCCAACACATAAATTTTCTGCCGCTGCGCTTCTGCAAACTCGTATGCCTTTCAGGTGGCGAAGACCGTTACCAGTGCGCATACTCCCAGGAATACCATTCCGAACAGCCGTAGCTGCCGGAATGATGTCTCGATGTTTTTTAATGATTTGAACTCCATGTCTTCTTTCTGTTTTTTTAAGTGATACGTTTAGAACATTTTCTTGATGCGTCCGGCTACCGATCCGCCGACTGCCCCACCGACTGCCGCCGCACCGTTTCCTGCCATCTTCCCTGCACTGTTGGCCTTCTGCCCGTAAGCTCCCGCACCGCCTGCCTGGATAATCCACGAGGACACCGTGGGAACGCAGAAATAACCGATGATACCTATAATCATAAAGATGCAATAAACGCTGTTCGAAGCATCCGGTATAAATGTCGGGTCCTGCATCTGTTTGATATCCTGCTGCAACATCAGAACCTGTATGCGCGAGAGGATAGCACCGAACAGATCACCCACGGGCAGCCATAAGTAAATACAGATATAGCGTGACAGCCAGGTAGTGAGCGTACTCTGGAATCCGTCATAAACGGCCAGCGCAAAGGAGATTGGCCCCAATATGGAAAGGACAATCAGAAAGAAAGTCCTCAGCGTGTCTATCAGTAGCGAAGCTGCCTGAAAGAACAGTTCCAACAGTTCGCGGAACCATTGCCGCACCTTTTCCCCCATGTCATACACCGCCTTCTGCCCGTACATGTTTATCATCGTGTCCATGTCCCCCAGCGACCAGCCAAGCTCGTTTATTTTCTTGTCAAATTCCTCATCACTCACAAGGAAAGCCTTTGCCGGGTCACGCAGCATCGCCTCCCGTTCCAGTTCGTCCTTCTCTTCCTGATACTTCCTCATGTCGAAAGTCTGCTGTTCAACCAGTGAGGAAGTGGCACTGCATACGGGGGAAAGAATCCCGTTGATTGTCCCCAGCACCATAGTAGGAAAGAACATGATGCAAAGGCCCAGCACAAACGGTCTGAAGAGTGGGAACACGTCTATCTCTTCCGCCCTTGAAAGGGACTGCCACACCCGGTAAGCCACGTAGAACAGGGCACCGATACCCGCCACTCCCTTTGCCACGCTTGCCATATCCTCGCACAGCGGCATCATTTCATCGTAAAGCGAACGCAGCAACTCATGCAGGTTCGTCCAGTCTATTGATAGTAATACCATAGTCTATCTTTTTTTAATGATGAATGATTACCAGTAACGCTGGTCGTGTGTCCCGTACAGGGCAAGCACCCGCTGGGAATCCCCCTTCTTCTTGCTGCGCAGGTACGATATGCCGATATTCTTTCGGGTATAGTACCATGTCAGGTTCTTGTATTCCAGCACTTCGCCGTATATCCGGTTGATGATGTCCAGCCGTTCCTTGTCGGTCATCGAGAGTCCGGTAGCCGTGGTCACTTCCTTCAAGTCCAGCAGCAGGTTGCTGCTTTCTTCAAGCAGCCGGTTATACCCGAAAGCAATGGCCGAGAGTTCTTCCACGGTGAAGTTCGGGTCGCCCATCATCGTATTGAAATTGGTCACGTAAATATCGCTGATGTCACCTACCAGAAGGATAGTCTGTTGTACCTTGCGTGCCCCTTTTACGAGATCGTGTACGGATTTCAAAGCGTCGTAGTAGGCCTTTCCCTGCTGGTAAATCTTTACAGTCTCCTGAAAGTTACTTCACATGTTCTGTGCCGTTGTGGAAGTCTGTACAATTTCATTGGCCGAGTTTACAATGCCTTGAGCAAGGTTCGTAGGGTCTATCACTGCCCACTGTGCTTTGCTTGTCACCGAAAGGGACAGTAGTGCCATGAATAAAATTATCATTCTCTTTTTCATGCGTCTATCTCCTTTCTTTGGTAAGTAAATACCGGCTGTCGTCATCACGGGCAAACAGTCCGTAACAGCCGAACAGCAATACCTCGCTTCCGCTGAAATACCCGATACATCCGGCATCCTTGTTCCCGTGCAGGAAAAGGTCGTCCCCTTTCCGAAGCGGGATATTGATTTCGGTATAACTCATTTCTCCGGCGAACAGCGTAGCCTTGTATCCCTTGAATCCGTCCGTCACATGGTTGGATTTACGGATTGTCAGCGTGGAGCCGCCTTCCTTGTTCATTCAGTGACCGCAGATGCGGTCGTGTTCCAGTTCCTTCTTCATTTCCCCGATCAGGTTCAGCAGATCCAGATTAGTCAGGGTCGCATCTCCGAGTGCTTCCCTGCATTGGCTTAATAAATCTTTCTTACTCATTGTTGTCTATAGATTAATATGGTTACTTGTTTTCCTGCCGTTTGCTTTCGGCAAGTTGTTTGATAGCCAGCTCGATGTTTCCGCCCAGCTTTTCCGTAAGGCGGGTAAGTTCCAGTTTCTCAGTCTCTTCGGTGGTGTAGCAAAGGTACTCTTCAGCCGAAACTTCTGTCGCATATACCGCACTTTGCGTACCGCCAAGCCCAATCCAGACCTCTTTATAAAGGCGGTTCGCCGCATTGGCAAGATTGATAGAAAGTATCTGGCTGCGTTCCTTGTCCGTCAGGCCGAGCAGGTTCTGTATCTGGTCGAACTTGTTTTGATACTTCCGCTGATCGAGCAGTATTTTGCAGTCACTGTTGTTGATAATCGTCTCTTTCACAACGGGGGAAGAGATAATATCATCCACTTCCTGCGTCACTACAACCGCCTCTCCGTAAAACTTTCTAACCGTTTTAAAGAGATACTTTATGTAGGATGCCATACCTTCCTTGGCGATTGCCTTCCAAGCTTCCTCAATCAGTATCATCTTGCGGATACCTTGCAAACGTCTCATTTTATTTATAAACGTCTCCATGATAATGATGGTGACAACCGGAAAGAGGATTGGATTATCCTTCACAACATCCAACTCAAATACAATAAACCGTTTGTTCAGTAAATCCAGTTCCTTGTCCGAGTTCAGCAGATACCCGTATTCACCGTTCTTATAATAAGGTTCCAGCACATTCAGAAAACCGTCCACATCAAAGTCCTTCTCCCGCACGTTCTTGTCTGCCAGTATCTTGCGGTAGTCCTTCCTTACAAAGTCATAGAACGAGTTGAAGTTCGGCTTTATCTTCCGGTTCTTCTTTATCTTTTCGATATACAGGCTGACCGCATTCGAGAGCGCCACCTCTTCCGAACGTCGGGGCGGTTCGTCCTCCCTTTTCCAAAGGGTGAGTATCAGTGTCTTGATGCTGTCCCGCTTCTCGATGTCATACCGGTAATCCTCCGTGAAAAACGGATTGAAAGAAATCGGATCATTTTCCTTGTATGTAAAATAAATCCCGTCATCCCCTCCGGTCTTCTGATGTATCAGGTCACAGATTCCCTTGTATGAATTTCCGGTGTCCACCAGCAGGATATGCGTCCCTTGTTCCCAGTACTGTCTCACAAGATGGTTGGTAAAGAAACTCTTTCCGCTGCCTGACGGGCCAAGTATGAACTTGTTTCTGTTGGTCACCACCCCTTTTTTCATGGGCAAATCCGATATGTCGAGGAAGACGGGCTTTCCCGTCAGCCTGTCCACCATGCGGATGCCGAAGGGAGAGAGCGAGTTCCGGTAACAGGTTTCAGCCGTGAAGAAACAGAGCGCCTGCCCGGTAAACGTGTAGAACGTCTCTTCGGCCGGAAAGTCCGCTTCATTTCCCGGTATGCCTGCCCAATAGAGAGCCGGAAGGTCGGTCGTGTTATGGTGCGGAGTACATTCCATCAATGCCAGTGCGCTTCCCACGTCATTCTTCACCCTGCGGAGTTCGTCCCCGTTTTCCGCCCATGCGACGATGTTGCAATGGCAGCGCACGGATTGCAGTCCGTTACTGTGCGCCTCATTCAGGTATTCGTCCAGCCACTCCTTGTTGATCTGGTTGCTGCGGCTGTACCGGGAAAGCGACTGCATGTTTTTCGCCATCTTCTCGAAACGGGAAAGGTTTTCGTTACTGTCGTCTATAAATATCCACTGGTTGTAGATATGGTCGCAGGGCAGCATCACGCCCACGGGGGCGGCATAACTCAAACGGCAGTCCGAACGGTCTGTCGAGAGGCGTTCGTATCGCCCGTCCGTCCTTACCTTTCCCGGCAGGTCATCGAGGTCGGAAAGTGTATGCAGGCAGAGCCGCTTGTCACCGATACGCATTTCGTCCGGATTCAATTGCATGTCCTGCAACATGGTAGTTCCGTCTGCCGAGAGCGTAAGGTACCGTTCGATAATACCCGGTTCGTTTTCCGTTCCCGTAATCTCTTCTGTGGTCAGCCGTTCCAGCCTGATAAGTCCGCTGTCGTTAACGATACTTTCAAACTGTCCCACCGCTTCCATGAAACGCTCCACCGTTTCCTTGTCCCTTATCTCCTTCGGAACCAGAAAACCACGGCAGAGCGTGTTCCAGTTGCTTTGTTGCCGGGAGCGCTCTTTGGTGGTCTTGGTGAGGAACAGGTAGCAGGCGTGGTACAGGTAGGGACGTTCGTTGAAGTGGCGTTCAAAACTGCGGGAGAGAAAGCTGAGTTCGTCCCGGCGGATGTCCGGCTCGTATTTCTCCGTGATGAAAATATCCTGTTTGTGCAGGATTGAATAGTTCGGCAACACCTTGATTGCCTTCGCTCATGTGGCGTGCATCGCCTCATATTCTGCGGATGATACCGAAAACACTTCCGGCAGTGTAACCCGGAAAGCGACCGTGATGTCGGCGTCCTTGCTGACGATGCAGCCGTGTTCCACCGCCATGATGGGAAACTTGCTTTCCAGTGTGGATGCTTTTAATATACTTCTCATAATTTACGATTGTTGTTTGTTGATCAGACGTGTGATACGTTTTCGTGAGAGGATTCTCCGGGGATGCTGCCGGGCCGCGAACAGCTTCATCAGCCCGTGGCTGCCGTATTTACGGTTCAGCGTAAAGGTCAGCCATACCAGTACCGCAGCCGCCGATACCCCGAAACCGATGCAGATTCACTGTCCGACGCCCGCCATATACATGATGACGAACATCACGAATACGGCAAGCAGGCCGGCGGCGAAAATAAACAGGTATTGTGCCCGGAGTCCTTTGAACTCAACTTCACGGCCCACCCCTTTATTTATTTCAAAATCAGCCATAAGTTATTGTCTTTTTTATGTTTTTAGAGGAAGAACGACCTCAGAATGGTGGCGGCGACTATCAGAAAGATACAGGCTCCGAACCACGAACTGGCAGTTTTACTCGTGTCGGGGTCACCCGAACTGAACTTCTGATATACCTTGATTCCACCGACGAGGCCGATTACAGCACCGATTGCATAAATCAGTTTTGTGCCGGGATCAAAATATCCGGTCACGAGTTGTGTCGCTTCGGTGATACCTGCCTGCCCGTTTCCTTGTGCCATTGCCGCACTTGCTGCCGCAACAACGGCAAGCATCATAATCAATCTTTTCTTTTTCATTTATCTCCGTGATTTTTAGGTGATTAAAAAAGCCACGGACTGCCCCCTTTCACTATCCCCCATAAGGCAGCCCGCAGCCGCTTATGGTTTATTGATTCAGGGGGTAAGTTCCGGCCGGAAATCAGCCGGAGTCATAATATGCCATTTGCATTGTCACTTGATTTGGTGGTGAAACATTCTTGTTAATTCTCTCTTGAAAGCGGGATGCGAATCATCCCGAATCGTAATAGCCGTTTGTTCTCATTGTCCTCGCAGTCTTAATCAGTTTATTTCAGATATTCCCCGCACTTGAATCCCTTGCGAGGTGTATAGTCTTCAAAGGAAGAGGATTTGAACAGCCACATCCGGTTCGCCCATCGGGCAAGGTCACGCTCGTACTGCGTAGGCATCCGTTCATTTCCATAATCCCGGAAAGGAATTACAAAGGGAGTGATTCCCAATTTCCTAAGTACGTTCAACCGGAACAAGTCCTGCTCAACAGTCGAATTGAATCCTATCAGTACGTAGCAGGTTATCTTGTAGGGTTTCACGTATTTTACCATCTCTTTCAGGCGTTCCGTCAAATCAAGCTGCGGCAAGTCCCACGCAATATGGATGTTCTGCTTCATCTTCAGCCTGTTCAGATGCCAGGCCTGTTCCTCGTCCATAATCCTCACGTCCACACCGTGCAGTTTCACGGGTTGCCCCTCTTTCATCAGATAATCCACCGCCGATCTTCACTGCGGGTTGGCAAAAAAATTATTGTCCAGCACCTCAATCCATTTCCCTTTCGGGTTCAGTTCCACCGGCTCTACGGCCTGAATGTATCCCTCTTTCTCGCGGACGAGGCAGAAAGGGCATTTGCGGATGCAACCTCTTGAAAAGAACTGGAGTGAAAAAGGGTATTCGGGGTAAATGGAATAGTCCATCATCCGGCTGTTTTCCACAGTTTCGGGAAGCCTGCCCGGAATATCATACCCGGTTCCGCCCTTTATCACTTCCCTTGCATCCAGTAGCCGATAATCATAGTCTGGTGTGAAGGTGAATACCTTACTTGCCAGCACCTTGTCATAACGCCTCGCCGGTTCCGCTCATTCTACTTGACAACCTTTTGCCTTGTTGTAAGCCGAAAGGCGCATCAGTGCAAAATTGGGGAAGTTATGTCCGTCCACATCTACCAGTCCTATATTCATACGGATAAAATTTAATGGTGAATAGTTCTTGTTACCTTACCGGGTGAATGCCATGAACGGCCTGTCATCCCGAATCATAATAGCTTTTTGTCATTGCCGCTGTCGTTTTATGGATAAGTTAATGGAATGATTGTCTCTTTTGGAGTTAATACGTTTCCCGTCATAAGGGGGAAACCGTCGTTTGTCAACTTGAATCGAAATACGTCATAAACATGGATGATACGTTTTGTTGTTGGTTTTCTACCGAATCTCTCTCCTTACAGTGATACGGGTTATCAACCCGTATCAAAATAACCTCTTGCCATTGTTACCTCCTTTTTTTATTGGTTAGTCACTGTCCGGAGCAGCCTCATTCAAATGTTCGGCTTCATCCAGAAATTTGCTGATACGACTGTCGCTGCCATTGATACTTTCCAGTATCGAGCGTTCAATCTGCGTATCCTTGATATGATGGATCGCCCTTAAAAGGGACAATCGTTTGTCTGTCGGAATATCCTTGCCATTGCAAAGGTCGATAATCAGGTCAATCTCTTCCGGCCCGATACCGGCTGCACCGCCCGGATAATCTTCACGGGCACAGTTCAAATCTTCCAGTTCCTCGTTCAACTCGTCGGTATCCACGTCGTCACCGTTTTCAGTCTGTCCCTTATCATCCTCAAGCCTGCCGGAACTGTCGGCCTCAGAAGCCCGCCACTCTTCCACACGCTTGTCCCGGAACAAATCCGGGATGCGCTCAGGCGGCACTTGTGCAACCTTTGGTGGTGTCGTTTCCCCATTTCTGCCAGCAAAAGTAGAGGCATTTTCCTTACCTGCAATAGCCCCGGAACCGATGGCGTCTATTGGCGGCTGTTGGCGTGTACCATAGCTTTTTATAACGACAAGGCTGTCCGTTTCAGGCCGTTTTTGAGGCGGATTTTCCATGTTCCTGCCTTTTGTCTTTTCCTTAACTTCATCCTTTTTTTTGCCCTTCATTTCCACTTTTACAGTTGGGTGGTTCCTTTCCTCAGCTTCCGGCACTGCCACTGCCGGAACTTCTTTCTTTTCCGTTTTTCCTTTCGTACGCCTGCGTCCTTTCTTCGGTTCTTCTTTTGTCGGATCGAACCATCCGGCAATGCTCCGCAGACCTTTTGCCATCCGGCGGCGCATCTTCCCGAAACATATCTCGCCGAGTCCGCCCCTGAACAGGAACTTGTCCATGAACAGATAAGCGAACAGCAACCAGAACAGAACTATTCCGGCTTCATAGTAACCTGATTGTATATCCATAACCTAAAATATTTTGTTATAACTCTTTTGGAGATAGGTCTTCACCTCATCCGCATGTTTTTCGAAATGCTCTTTCAATACATTATCTATATAGTTGCCTACCGTCAACTGCCGTTTACCGGCAATCCCTACAATAACGGATATTTTCTGGTGCAGTTCCTTGTCTATATATACCCCCTGTCTGCCTTCGCATTTATAAGGTGTGAGGAACTTACGGATAAAGTCGGCCAATGTGGTGCGAATCGTTTTCGGTGACGGTTTATCCGTAACCAATTCCGAACAGCCGATATCATCCGCACCGGAAATATCCCTTACTGTTCCATTCACATTGTTATCCGCTTTTCCTTTTTCATCGGATAAAGCAGTTGCTCTATTTCCGCCACTCTCTCCGGTAATGGAAGGGGCCGGAGATGAAAGAGGCTCCGAAGGCCCCCCTGCCATCAGGCTACGCAGGTACGCTTCATCCACCGGATTCTGTCCGCTTGTTTTCTTTGCCATGACTATTCGGTTTTAAGTATAGATATGATTTCATCCATAAACGCATTGAAGCCGCACTCTTTAGTGAATGCCGCATCAGGAGCGAAGAGCGTACTCCGGTAAACGGGGCCACCCGTAACAGACAAATCTTTAGTAAAGTTACTGCGCACGGGAATACGTGTTTTAAGACAATCCAACCCTAACAAAGAAAAACCTTGCTGATATACATCATACAATGTCGTGCGTTCCCTGCGATCAACCATGTTCCAGAACAGATGAAGACTTTTCAGAGTGGACACACCGGTTTTTACCAACCGGTCATTAATGGTGGTGGCAAAGTTCAGCGTACTTTCCAGTACCAGCCGGTCTGCCTTTATCGGCACAAACAGATAATTGAGCGCACTGATTGCAGCTATCACCCCGTCGCTACCCATAGTTCCGGGCAGGTCGAACAGTACAATATCATAATGCGTGTCCGATTTCCCTTCAAATGTCCTTCAGTCAGTCATGCAATCCGCCGGGGTACTTCCCATGACCGGATAAGCCTTTTTCTTCAACCGCCCGGCCTGCTCCACCAAGAGGTTCTGATAAACGGGTGTGGTCTTCACCACTTCCATATCCCGCTTTTTCTGTTTCATAATAGAATATTGCGGATAGTCGCAATCCACTACCGCTACGTTCAGACCTTTTACATAATACAGTCATGATGCCGCATAAATCGTAAACGTTGATTTACCTACGCCTCCTTTCTGGGAAGCGAACGAAATGAATACAGTTTCCTTTCTTTTTTCCATCGTTGCCTAATTTAAGTGAATAATTTGATTTATTGATAGTTAAGCAGATAGACACCTATCCACTTATCCGTTCAGTCATTTCATTATCCGTTTGGCTTTATAGTTATATAGCTACTTAGCTATAAAGCTATTTGTCTATTTAGCTATATACTTACATAGCTATTCAATTATATAGCTATGTGTCTATTCAGCTATGTAGCTACATAGCTATCTGACTGTCTGTCTAAATATTTAACTAATAGTCCATTTGCCTATCTATTTATCCAAATATCCACTTGCTTGTCCATACATCTTTATAAATGTATAGCTGCATAAGCGGATATATAGCTTTATGAATGCCTGTCTGAAAACATACTTAATCAAATGGCTATTCAGATAGAAAGCTATTCGGATAGTTTTCCTGATAACTACCTTTTTATCTATCTAAATAAGTAGCTGAATAGCTATCCGGCTGCAAATAAACCTCAAAAAGAGCATCCGTGACGTACCTGTGGTTTCAAAGTCATTTATTGGCAGCTGTTGGCGTAGTACGCCATAATGTATGGATAGAAAAAACTATCTACCTTTGTCGCCGGGAGAGCGCAGCCCGTTCTCGATAAGAGAACGTCAAACAAATCCTTTAGACCTTTAATCCGGCCCAGCCGGATTTTAATATGCGTCAGCATATAGCGAGGTGTACTTTGAGGCCCTCACTTAAAGTTCAGGCCCTCAAAGTCTCGCCCGAAAGGTCTTTCGGGGGCGGCGGTTCTCCCAAGTCGAACCTTCTAAAATATTCATGTTATGAAGAGAAAAATGCTTGTCAGCAATGAAGCGGGGCACAAAGTGCTTGCTGATCCACGGGTGTATCGCCACTCCGTGCGGTTGAACAGTGAGGAAAATGAAAAATTCCTCACGATGTTTGAACAATCCGGCATGAAGAACAAGGCCGAATTTATCTTCGCCCGTATCTTCGGTTGAGAGTTCAAGGTAGTGAAGATTGACAAGGAAGCGCAGGAATATTACGCCCAGCTCACCGCTTTCTATCAGCAGTTCCGACGCATCGGGAATAACTACAACCAATGTGTAAAGACTATCCATACCATTTACGGGGAGAAGAAATCGCTTGCGTTTCTCTACAAACTTGCCGAAGAAACCCGTAAACTGGAAGAAGTATGCAAGCAGGTTATCGAACTTACAAAGCGGTACGAAAAGGAGTATCTCACTAAAAAGGAATAACGTCATGGTACCGAATATCACATCAGGCAATTCGTTTTACGGAGTGATTGCCTATAATAAAATAAAGGTGGACGACGGTACGGCAAAGGTTTTGTGACATCCGAAAATAGTGGCGAACACTTCCGGTAATGTGTCGATTGAAAACTGCGTGCAGGCTTTCGAGCCTTATATCGCACTCAACTCGCACGTCAGGAAACCGGTTATCCACATCTCCCTGAATCCATCCCCCAACGACATTCTTTCCGAAGAACAAATGACCGTATTGACGCAGGAGTTCATGGAAAAGTTCGGTTACGGGAACCAGCCCTATATCGTATGGCTACATGAAGACATAGACCGTAAACACATGCACGTGCGCCCATAAGGGCATATAATAAATGTATTGGTAGCGCAATACCTGACACGAGTTTACAAGTCTGTCATCAACCGGCTTATCCGAAGGGGAAACCCAAAGGGGAGTATAGCATACCGGCAAATCCATAAGTCAACTAATCGTCATGTTGCGACTGAATGGGAAGATGAAATGATAAGTATGAGGATAAAATCCGTATTGATTAAACGATAGCCTGAGCGGACAAATGCGGGTCTATGACGAAAGACGATTAATGGCGTCATATTGTGATACTCCGTTATCATGTGCATGTAGCGGAAGCGTAAACTGATCACAACGCAATTGCGGTAAGCAATAAAAGGTGGATGTCGTATCCGACAACTTATCGAGCTATAGTTATTATATGTCTAAATGGGGATTGCCTAACCCAAAATGCCAGTTGTAAGGCTATAAGGTTTCAGACCTTTGAATATTTGGCATGGCAACGGAGTCTCCGTAGTAGTCTGAGCAAGGGAAAGCCTTGTACATGGCAAAGGGAGACAGCTAATATTTTTAATACAATTAACGGAAAATGTGTGAGACATTATGAGAGATCCAGAAAGAGTATTAAACAGTCTGGCGCAGCAAAGTAAAATCTCAATGTACAGATTTGAAAGGCTATATCGGATTCTGTTCAATAAGGAAATATATTATGTTGCTTACCAAAAGCTATATGCAAAGGAAGGTAACATGACTCCCGGAGTTGATGGAAAAACCATTGACGACATGAGTATATTCCGTATTGAACAATTGATTGAATTGCTCAAAAGTGAGCAATATCAGCCTGTATCATCAAAAAGAATTTATATTCCGAAGAAAAACGGATCTAAACGACCTTTGGGAATACCTTCTTTTGATGATAAACTGGTGCAAGAGGTTATCCGTATGATTTTGGAGGCGATCTATGAAGACAATTTTGAGAGTTGTTCTCATGGATTTAGACCAAACAGAGGATGCCATACGGCACTATCCCGTATCAAGGATACTTTTACAGGTTCCAAATGGTTTGTTGAAGGAGACATTAAAGGATTCTTTGATAATATCGATCATGATATTTTGATAAGAATACTTGAAGAAAGAATTTCTGACAACAGGTTCATTAGGCTAATCAGAAAGTTCCTGAATGCTGGATACATGGAGGAATGGACATTTCATAGGACATACAGTGGAACACCACAAGGTGGAATTATTAGTCCAATACTGGCTAATATCTATCTTGATAAGTTCGACAAATATATGAATGAATATATCCATAACTTTAATGAAGGCAAAAAACGCAAACCCGATACAGTTTATGCAAAATATGCATTGAGAAAAATCAGAGCCGAGCGAAAACTTAAAATTGAAACAGATAAAAAGAAACGTGAGTTTTACCTGAATCGCATTAATGAATGTTGTAAAGCCCGTAACAACTATCCAAGTTTAGATGAGATGGACAGTAGCTACAGAAGATTGAAATACATCCGATATGCAGATGACTTTTTGATTGGAATAATCGGAAGTAAAGCAGATTGTGTTAAAGTCAAGAAAGACATCAAAGATTTTCTTGGAGAAAAACTCAATCTTGAATTATCTGACGAAAAAACATTGATAACCAATACAAAGAAGAACGCAAAATTCCTCGGATATGAAATCGGAATCTACAAAACAGATCAAACAAAACGGATTGGTAAAGGAACTGCTCAAAGATACTACAGGTCAAAAGTCTTTTTAAAAGTATCTATGGATACAATGAAAAAGAAACTCTTCGAGTATGATGCTATCAAACTGACCTATCATAATGGGAAAGAGAGATGGCATCCCAAGGCAAGGCCTTGCATGAAGAATAATGACGACTTGGAAATACTTTGCCAGTACAATGGGGAGATACGAGGCTTTTACAACTATTATTCATTGGCGAATAACAGTTATACTATTGATTCTTTTTATAATATCATGGAATACAGTATGTACAAAACCTATGCTTGCAAATATAAATCATCAGTTCGCAAGGTTCTTCGAAAATACAGTAAAAACGGAGAGTTTGGAGTTGACTATATCAAAAAGAATGGGAAAACAGTACGGTGCGAGTTTTATCATGACGGTTTTAAGCGCAAGCCTTTAAGTAGAATTAAATTCAATGATGATCAACCGCTTATTAAAATCACAAGAACGAGCCTAATCGATAGGATAAAAGCCAATAAATGTGAGATATGCGGAGCAGAATCGGTATTATCGATGCATCATGTGAAAAAGCTCAAAGATCTGCAAGGAAAAAGGATCTGGGAAAAACACATGATTGCCCGCAGACGAAAAACCATTGCGGTATGCCATGATTGCCATTGGAAAATTCATACAGGGAAGTTAGACTGATAATATTAGTGGAGAGCCGGATACGTCGAAAGGTGTAAGTCCGGTTCGGGGGCGAGTACTTGGAAACCTAACATAGCAATATGTAAAGGCGCTGGGTGCTTAGCCTACATCGTTTCGGTACGCATCAACGAGAAGGGAGAAAAGATAGACCACAACCGGGAGGCTATCCGGGCACAGAACATCTGTCGGGAAATGGAAGTGAAGTACGGTCTTCATCCCACACTCGGAGAACACAGTGAAAGGGAATTACTATCCTTGCAAAAAGTGGATTATCCGAAAAGCAACGTGAAAGCGCAGGTAAAGCATACCGCCCGTACATTACTGGAATGCTACAACTGCCATTCACTTGCCGAATACAACACCCTTCTGAATTTGTATAACGTCACTGTTTATGAAGTCAGGGGAAGCGTGGACGGAAAGGAATACCACGGCATCATGTACGGAGCTTTGGATGATGACGGGAGGCAGGTAGGCACGCCTTTCAAATCCAGTAAGTTCGGAAAAGTATTGGGCTATGAAGCACTGCAAAAGAAGCTTACCGCTTCTACTGAAAAGATGAAGAAGGACAAACTTGCAGAAAGGACAAGACAGGAAATCATTAAAGCCATGCAGGACATCGGCACGAAAGAAGATTTTGTCCGAAGGCTGAAAGAGGCGGATATAGAAGTGGTTTACCGTATCAATCCCGAAGGACGTCTGTATGGTATCACCTTCATAGACCATACCACCCGGACAGTGTTCAACGGCTCTCGTCTGGGCAAAGCCTTTTCAGCCAATGTGTTCAATGAATTGTTCAACAACCCGGATGCAGACCGTGAAAGACTGATACCGCAACCGGAGCAGGAATCGTCCAGGCAGGAAAGGGAAACGAAAGCGGAAGAAAGGCAGGAAGGGACAGAATATCGGCAACAGAAAAATCGAAGCCATCATCAGAGTGAATTATCAGAAAGTCTGATTGATACATCCGCACTCGGTGCCGTTGATATTTTCTCCATACTCATGGAAGACGACCATACGCACGAGTACATTGATCCGGCTTTCCGTTATGGGCGCAGGAAAAAGAAGAAGCGCAGGCGCAGGTTATAGTATAATAAGGTATAGAACAAGAAGTTTAATTTTAATAGTTACAATTATGCAGAATGAAGATGATTTAAGAGGTCTTGCCAAAGTCACGGACTTTATGCGGGCCATCAGTTTTTTATTTTTGGCGATACACATCTATTGGTTTTGTTACGACTGGTTGCATGAAATGGGCTGAACGCTTGGCATAGTGGATAAAATACTATCCAATTTCCAGCGTACCACCGGACTATTTTCATCTTTGCTTTACACAAAACTGTTTTGTGTCCTTTTCCTCGGTCTGTCCTGCATGGGCAACAAGGGAGTGAAGAAACATGAAATCACATGAAGGCAGATTATCATTGCGGCCATAGTGGGCACCATACTCTTTTTCCTAAACTGGTGGTTATTATCTATCAATGCATCATCCGCTGTGTGTGCGGTACTTTATATTACAACACTGACCAGCGGTTTCTTCTGTCTGCTGGCATCCGGTTTATGGATAAGTCGTTTGTTGAAGAACAACTTGTTAGAGGATGTTTTCAACCGGGAGAATGAATCGTTCATGCAGGAAACAAAACTCATGGAAAACGAGTATTCCGTCAATCTGCCGACCAAGTTCTGGTATAAAGGCAAAGAATGGAAAGGCTGGATTAATGTAGTGAATCCGTTCCGGGCCAGCATGATTTTGGGTACACCGGGTAGCGGTAAGTCGTATGCCGTAGTCAACAATTATATAAAGCAGGCAATCGAGAAGTCCTATGCGCTTTATATATATGATTTTAAGTTTGATGACCTGTCTGTTATCGCTTATAACCATCTGATTAAGTATAGACATCGTTATAAGATACCACCTAAATTTTATGTAATCAACTTCGACAATCCAAGAAAAAGCCACCGCTGTAATCCGCTGGCTCCCGAACTGATGACTGATATTTCAGATGCGTATGAATCCAGTTATACCATCATGTTGAACCTCAATAAAAGTTGGGTGCAAAAACAGGGAGACTTCTTTGTAGAATCTCCGATTGTATTGTTTACGGCCATTATTTGGTTTTTGAAAATCTATGAAGGTGGCAAGTATTGTACGTTCCCTCATGCCATAGAATTGCTTAATAAAAGATATGAAGACGTCTTTACTATCCTGACAAGTTATCCTGATTTGGAAAACTATCTTAGTCCGTTTATTGACGCATGGAAAGGTGGAGCAAGCGAACAGCTCCAGGGCCAGATCGCAAGTGCTAAAATCCCGTTATCCAGACTGATAAGTCCGCAACTCTATTGGGTGATGTCCGGCAGTGATTTTACACTGGATATTAATAATCCGAAAGAACCTAAAGTTCTTTGTGTAGGTAACAATCCCGATAGAATTTCCATTTATGGTGCGGCGTTAGGACTTTATAACTCCCGTATTGTAAAGCTGATAAACAAGAAGAAACAACTGAAAAGTTGTGTGATTATTGACGAGCTACCGACCATCTTCTTTAAAGGGCTGGATAATCTGATTGCCACGGCACGAAGCAACAAGGTAGCGGTGGTATTAGGTTTCCAAGATTTCAGCCAGTTGAAACGTGACTACGGAGACAAAGAGGCCGCTGTAATCATGTCAACTGTCGGCAATGTGTTTAGTGGTCAAGTAGTTGGTGAAACAGCAAAAACACTGTCGGAACGGTTCGGGAAAATCCTGCAAAAACGGGAATCCATGAGCATCAATCGCAGTGATACATCAACTTCTATCAATACCCAATTAGACAGTCTTATACCTGCATCTAAAATCAGCACACTCTCGCAGGGTATGTTTGTCGGTGCCGTAGCCGATAACTTTGGAGAGACAATAGAACAGAAGATTTTCCATGCGCAGATAGTTGTTGACAATGAAGCCGTACAGAAAGAGACGGCGGCCTACCAGCCCATACCCGAAATCAGCAGTTTTCTGGACGAGAACGGTAACGATACAATGGAGCAGCAGATACAGGCCAACTATCGGCAAATCAAACAGGATATTGTTGAATTGGTGGAGAACGAACTGATCCGCATAGAGAACGACCCGGAACTCAAATATTTATTGAACAATGAAATGTAACTATAGTATTTCAATAAACTAACAACTTACGGTAACTATAATATTTATTTAGTATTAATATTATAGTTACCATAATATTATTAACAAATAGTTTGATACACAACTATTATATTTCTCACTAACAATCACTATTATTTATAATAATCTTGCAAATCTTTGAGTAACATGTCTATACCTAAAATAGAAGCTCTCATCTTTTCGCCAAAGCCTTTTGGATTGTGTACAAGTAAATTACGTAAATTTCTCATTTTATTTAATTTATTACGTAAATTTTGATCTGCTATATTTTGAATTGCATTTAAAACAGTAGGCCTATTGGAGCTTGTTGTACAATAATTATGCATAAGCAATTCTTCTAACTTTGTCCAAGACAACATAAAACTGCCAAATTCCATATCAGATAATGGTACTTCATTAGGTAGAATATTATTGTAAAGTTCCGCCTTAATTTCCTGACATATATCATCCATTTTATCATTGTCAGGATATAAATCATCCCTACATATTGCTTTCTCTGAAATTCCCCAGAAATTATTATTGTTAGGAATTTTAAATTTGGCAATTAAACGGTTATTCAAGTCTAATTCTGATTTATTTGTATAAGTTTCATTTATTTCATCTTCACCAATGAGAAAGCCTTCCTGAAAATATGGTCTCAGTGCTTCAGGTGGAGCGACACTTAACAATCTTATGTTCGTTAAATATTGCTCTGAATTTACAGAAATTCTATTTGTATAATATGGTAAAGCGAACGCATATATATAAGCATAATTATTAGCATTATCTAATTGGGCGAAAGAACAAGCAACTCTTAAAGATTGAGTAACATCTATCAAAGGAGTTTCGGTTACTTCATAATGTTGAATAATACTCCATTGCAGCAGTTTTTTTCTAATTAATAAATCTTTTTCGCTTATCTTTTCAGCTTTAATCTTATCTACTAATAATTTACTTGCCGATTTTAATTTTCTCCAGCGAAAAGCAAGTTCATCAGCAGATAAGGGTTCCCCTCTATATATAGTAGGATAAAAGGTTGATTTACTTTTACTATTTTTATAATCTTCCTTTTGTCCCCTATAGAATAAGATACAATCTTTATTTTTACAGGATAATTCCGCTACATACTTTCTAAGTTCTTTATAACTATTCACAATTAATCCATCATCAGATGCAACTCTATCAGGAATAGTATGAGCTAATAGTACAGCGGTTAATTGAGGTTTTATAGATTTCATATATAAGTAATTTAAAGTTAGCTTCTTTTTTATACAAATATACATCTTTTATCTAAAAGCAAAAATTTAAAAAGTATTCATTATTCCAATCGGACATTTCTCGCCAATCGCCGCCATCTATGCCTTACACAAATAAAACCATAATAACCTATCAATTAAACCTCTACATTCGCACCGACGGGCTAAAGTTTACCCGGTATTGATTAATTATTGTATCACTTAAATTATTGATTTTATGGCTAAGAAAAAGCAAGAACAACAAGAACAGAGTCAGGACGAGCATGTAATGGCCATCCTTGACAAGCGAACGAACAAAACCGCAGTCGTTTCCAAAATGAACGAGCAGGACGGCAGTCTCGAAATCGTGCCACCCGACAAGAAGAACAGCAGCAGTTTCCTCAAACTGGACCGTACCTCACCACTGGAACTATTCTTCACCAATTTCAAGAACCAGTACGAAAATCCCACGAGTTTCGGTTTCTTCCTCGTACCTCTTGTCCTTTTGGAAAAGACACTGAATGCCGTAGTCCAGATCCGAAAAGGGGAAGACCCCGGAGTGGAAGGCAAAAAACTGGTGGAGAACAGCGAACTCAACGATGAAGGACGTATCGCCAAACTTGCCCGTCGGTATAAGTTTGACGAACACCAGCTTCCGTGGAAAGAACTCGCCGCATTGGGAGTTGACAAGCAACTCTTGTTTGATAACCACTGCATGGGTGAGATGCTGAAAGGAAGGATTACCTCTATGGCTTTCCCCATCAGTAAGGAAGTGAACGGTGAAAAGAAGGATATGGGGGAAGCCTGTTTCCTCTGTGTCAAAGGGGAGGACGGCAAGGTGCAACTGAAAACTTTAAGCAGGCTTGACAAACCGCAGTATGACCTGCCTGCCTATAAAGGAGTATTCACGGACGAGGAAAAGCAGTCGCTTAAAGACACCGGAACTTTGGGAGCAATCAAGGAGATGAAGGATACCCATACGGGAACAGTCTGCAACTGTTATGTATCTTTCCATGAACCGAGCAACCGTATCATTACCATGCCCGTGGATGCCATCAAGATACCCGATTATATCTACGGGAAAAGGCTGGATGACAAACAGAAGCAAATCCTTACGTCAGGAGGCCAGCTTCCCATCAACGACATACAGCGCAAAAACGATACGCTGCTTTCCGGAGTTGCTTTCGTTGATCCAAGAATAATGGACATCGCATTCAAGCAGTCCGGTGAACAACTGAAGGTCAACGACACTATCATGGGTGCCAAAATCACTCCTGAGCAAAAGAAGATGCTCCAGAACCATGAAATGGTGTTCGTTGAGAATATGCGCTACAAAGGCAGGGTATTTTCCGATGATGTACGTTTCAGCAACAAGAGCAACCAATTGCTGATAGGACGTAACGCCCGTGAATACAAACCCACTATTGATAGTAAGAAAAATGACAAGAAAAAGGAGGTGAAACAGCAGGCACCCCGCCATGTGGCGTCTGTAAAGGCCCGGTCAAAAAAGAGCCTTTCAGTCATGTAATAGACAGATTATTCATGTTTTTGGCAGATATATACCCGGTTCTCTTTTATGGCAGCCGGGTATATGTTTAATATCCGATTAACATTTTAAAGCGAAAACAAATGACTATACAAGATAAAAATACCGCAACCGGAGAATTGTCCTATTTTGAGACAACTCTCCTTCTTTATTTAAAGGAAAGCTATCCGCATATTGCCGATGACAAAACGCTTGTCCGGGCGCGGGCCGACGAGGCGGCAGGCAGCTACGAACGTGCCATACGTGACGGCTTATCCGTTACGCAGGCTTTGCAACTGGCCGAGGCCGTTCTCTATCAGGACTTGCGTTTTTCCAAATTCGATACGATTTTCGAGGTCGTGTCGGAGTGGTTTCCCGAAGTACGGCCTGAAAGACGGACGGGTTTCTGCCTGAAAGTATTGTCACCCGCAGAAACAGTATTCAACAAATATCCCATAGATGACCAGTTTGAATCATCCCCGTCCTATCATACACTTACCGTTGAACTAACAGGTTTCATACAATTTTATATAGAACAATATGGCATATAACAAACGACAACATTTGGCGGACAACATAGCCGCACTTGAATGGATATTCATGCGCCCGGAGTTTTGTCTCACGGAAGAGGGACGCAAGGTTTTGAACGGTTATTCGGGTTTCGGGGGATTGAAGTGCATCCTGAATCCGGCGGAAAAGGACACGGACATTGAAAAATGAACGACAGACAGGGAACTGTTTCCCCAAGTCCGACTGCTGCATGAACTGTTGCGTGAGTATTCCAAAGACGAAAAAGAATACAAGGCATACGTCCAAAGCCTCAAAAACTCCGCTCTCACAGCCTTTTACACACCGGAACCGGTGGTAACGGCCATGCAGGAATCCTTGCAGCTACCGGGAATCCGTCCGGGACGTTTTCTTGACCCTTCTGCCGGAACGGGCATGTTTATCAGCGGCTTGAAGAATGTTCCCGAAATTCATTGTTTCGAGAAAGACAAGCTCACGGGAAAAATCCTCTCATCCCTCTATCCGGAAAGCAGAGTGACCATAGACGGTTTCCAGTCCATACAGCCCTATTATAATAACTACTTCGATATGGTTTCATCCAATATCCCGTTTGGAAATACCAGAGTTTATGACCGGGATTTTGACCGGAGCGAAGACGTCGTGCGTAAATCCTCACTTGCTGCCGTACACAACTATTTCTTTCTCAAAGGTATGGACACGTTGCACGAAGGCGGGATACTGGCCTATATCACGACTTCGGGCGTCATGGACTCGCCACAGAACCGTCCCGTCAGGGAATGGCTGGTGAACCATGCCAATCTTGTTTCAGCCATACGTCTGCCGGATAACCTGTTTATTGATGCGGGTACGGAAGTGAGCAGTGACCTGATCGTATTGCAGAAGAATACCCGAAAATCGGAACTGACCGAAAAGGAACGGAACTTTATTGAAACCCGCCTTATATCAGGCAGCATCAATATCAACAACAGCTATGCCGATTTAGACCATATCGTCCATACTTCCGTATCTATGGGCAAAAACATGTACGGACAACCGGCCATGAATTTTATTCATGAAGGAGGTGTCGGCGCCATTTCCGAACATCTCAGGCAGTTATTGGCGCAAGATGTGGAGAACCATCTTGACCGGAAACTTTATGATGACAATCTATCCCGCTCAAACAATTCCACCATCCTCAAAACGGAGTTTGAGACACTATTGGAAACAGCAGGAGAGGCAGAACGGCAGGAGGTACAGGAAAAAAGCTCCGCACAGTCCTATGAACCCATGCTCAACCTGTTTGCCGCCTATGCGGATGAAGAGCAAGCGGAGGTGCAAGTCGTAGAAAGCAGACCTTCACCAAGCCGGGCACCGTCGGTATCCCGCAAAAAGAAAGGGAATGAACCGGAAATGTTCAATCTTTTCTCCCAAGAGAACATGTACGATGAAGCCGCCACGCAGGAAGACCTGACCGGGGAACGGGCGGCAGCGGAAGCAAAATGGCAGGAGCGCAGACAAAAATTCGAGGAAGAGCGGAAGAAAGAAATGGAACCACGACTGTTTACCGGAGAGATACGTCCCGAATACAAGAACGGCTCCATCGTGAAATCGGGTGAGCAATACGGATATTTAAGGGGGGTGGGTACTCCCGAAGCACAATTCCATCCGCTTAAACTGACAGTCACCCAACAATACCGGGCCGCCTACTATATCCCGCTCCGTGAAGCCTACCACAATCTCTACAATAAGGAAGCCGAAACGGAAACCGAACAGCCGGAACTACGGGAAGAACTGGTCAAGCGGTATGACAGTTTTTACCGCATGTTCAGGGAATTGAACGGAAAGGACAATGCCAAGTTCCTGTTGATGGATGCCGGAGGACGGGAAATACTGTCATTGGAACGTTCCGTTAACGGCAAGATACAGAAGGCGGATATCTTTTCTGTTCCCGTATCGTTCAACGCCAATGAAGTGACACATGTGGATACACCGCAGGAAGCGCTTGCGGCATCCCTGAACAAGTTCGGAGAAGTCAATCTGGAATATATGGAAAATCTCAGTGAAACAGGCAGGCAGGAACTGCTCACACAACTGGAAAACCGTATCTTCTACAATCCTATGATGAAGAACTATGAAATCAAGGACCGTTTCATAGCGGGCAATGTAGTGGCCAAAGTCGAATGGATAGAGAACTACCTGAAAGACTATCCCGATGACGACGCAAGCAAGAAATCATTGGAAGCCTTGCAGAAAGCCATACCGGAGCCGATCAGTTTCGAACTGCTTGATTTTAATCTGGGAGAAAGGTGGATACCCGTATCCGTATATGAAGAGTTTGCCGGTTTTCTTTTTGAGGCAAAAGCCCATATCCACTATACGGAATCCATCGACGAGTTCAGTGTGAGTTTTGAAGAAACGAACGCGAACATCACCGACAGATATTATGTGAAAGGGGAAAAAAGAGGTTATTACGGAAACGACCTGCTGAAACATGCGCTGCACAACACGGTGCCCGACATAACAAAAACCGTGCAGGATGAAGAAGGCAATGATATAAAGGTACGGGATGCCGAGGCCATCCAGCTTGCCGACGCCAAAATCAATGAAATAAGGTCTGCTTTCACAGGCTGGCTGAATGAACAGCTCCCCGAATTTAAACAGCACCTTGCGGACATGTACAACCGCAAGTTCAACTGCTATGTACGCCCGGATTATGACGGTTCCCTGCAAAGTTTCCCGTTCCTTGACCTGAAAGGGCTGGGCATACCGTCCCTGTACGACAGCCAGAGAAATGCCGTATGGATGCTGAAGATGAACGGCGGCGGTATAATCGACCATCAGGTAGGTACGGGCAAAACCCTTATCATGTGCGTGGCCGCCTTTGAGATGAAACGTCTCGGACTGGCGAACAAGCCGATGATTATCGGACTCAAAAGCAATGTGCATGACATAGCCGACACGTTCAAGAGGGCCTATCCGAATGCCAAGGTACTGTATCCGGGCAAGGAGGACTTTACCCCGGAGAAGCGTGTCGGAATATTCCATGACATCAAAAATAATAACTGGGACTGTATCATCCTGACACACGACCAGTTTGGAAAAATACCCCAGTCTCCCGAAATACAGCAGGAAATATATACGCAGGAAATAGACAGCATCGAAGAAAATCTCGCCGTATTCGAGCAGCAGGGCAATGAAGTGAGCGGCTGGATAAAGAAGGGGCTGGAAAAAAGAAAGGAAAACCTTGAGGCCAAACTTGAAAAGCTGGAACAGGATATAAAAGACCGGACGGATGACGTGACCGATTTCAGGCAAATGGGCATTGACCACCTCTTCGTTGACGAATCGCACAATTTCAAAAACTTGATGTTCAATACACGCCATGCAAGAGTTTCCGGTCTGGGCAACCCCGAAGGAAGCACGAAGGCCATGAACATGCTTTTCGCCATCCGTACCATACAGGAGCGCACAGGCAGGGATTTGGGGGCCACTTTCCTGTCCGGTACGACCATTTCCAACAGCCTGACGGAACTCTATCTTCTTTTCAAATATCTCCGTCCGAAGGAAATGGAGCGGCAGGGGATCACCTGTTTTGACGGTTGGGCGGCCGTCTATGCGAAGAAAAGCACGGACTTTGAATTTTCCGTGACCAACCAGGTCGTGCAGAAAGAGCGTTTCCGTTATTTTATCAAAGTGCCGGAACTCGCCAATTTTTATGCGGAGATAACCGATTACAAAACGGCTGAAGACGTAGGGGTTGACAGGCCGGAACTCAACGAGCAACTCTATCACATACCGCCTACTCCCCAGCAGGAGATTTTCATTCAGAAACTGATAAAGTTCGCTGAAACCGGGGATGCGACCTACATAGACAGGGAACCTTTGTCCAAGGCGGAAGAAAAGGCACAGATGCTGATCGCCACCAACTACTCGAACAAGATGTCGCTTGACATGCGGCTGATAGACCCTGAATACGGCGATAATCCGGGAAACAAGGCGTCCCATTGCGCAGCCAAGATTGCGGAATATTACTATAAATATCTCGACCAGAAAGGCACACAGTTCATTTTTTCAGACTTGAGTACCTATAAACCCGACCAGTGGAACATCTACAGTGAGATAAGGCGTAAACTCGTGGAAGACCATAATATTCCGGAAAAGCAGATAAAGTTCATTCAGGAAGCAAACAGCGACAACGCACGCAAGGAACTGTTCAAGGATATGAACTCCGGGCGCATCCGTTTCCTTTTCGGCTCCACACAGAAACTGGGAACGGGAGTCAATGCGCAGGAGCGTGCCGTGGCCATCCATCATTTAGACATACCCTGAAGGCCGTCCGACCTGGAGCAGCGTAACGGACGGGCGGTAAGAAAGGGCAATATCATCGCCAAGCAATATGCCGATAACAAGGTGGACTGTTACATCTATGCGGTGGAAAAGTCTCTGGACAGTTACAAGTTCAATCTGCTGCAAAACAAGCAGGTGTTCATCAACCAGCTTAAAAGCCGCAATCTGGCCGCCCGTACCATTGACGAAGGGGCGATAGACGAAAACGGCGGAGGCAATTTCAGTGAATACGTGGCTATTCTTTCAGGCAACGATGATTTGTTGGAAAAGGCAAAACTGGACAAGAAACTGGCAGTCCTCGAAAGCGAAAGGCAGGCGTATCACCGCAATAAAGGGAACGCGAAAGGAAAGCTGAATGAAAAGACCGCCGGAATAGAGAAGAACAACATTTTTATCGGACGCTTTACCAGAGATTGGGAATACCTCAATAAAGTGGCTCCGGTAGATGCGGAAACCGGGCTTCGTCCCAATCCCCTGAAACTGGACGGTGTGGACTCGGACAATATCGAGATACTCGGTAACCGGCTTGCCGTAATCAATCAGAAAGCCCGGACGGAGGACGACTACATGAAAATCGGAACCCTGTTCGATTTTCGTATCCTTGTCCGTACCGAAAAGACTTGTGACGGAGACACGCAAGCCTTGCATAACAAATTCATGGTCGAGGGACTGGACGGTATCAAATATACCTATCATAACGGCTACATAGCCAAAGACCCCAAACTGGCCGTAATGTATTTCATCAATGCGCTGGAACGTATTCCCGGCATGATTGAGAAACGGGAAAAGGAAAATGCGGAGTTGTCAAAAGATATTCCGGTCTTGCAAGAAATAGTGGCAGCCACATGGCCCAAAGAGGGAGAAATCAAAAAGTTGGGTGAAGAGCTTGCCACATTGAACCGGAAGATACAGCTTACCCTTAAACCGGTAGGACGGCATGAAAATGTAGAAGGTAAAGAAACGGGAGCGGAAGAACAGAGTCTTGTCAGTGGCAGTGACGTGACTCCGGATTTACCACGGCAGGCAAAACATGTACCGTCTATGGAAATCGCAAACCCGGCAAGGGAACTGAAAAAAATATCCTAATGTTTCCTGCGGCACATTGCTGTAACCTGCGGAAGCTACGCAGGTTACAGCAAAGAGCCGCTTCTCAGGAAAGGACAAAGGCACGGCAGGCACCCGGATAAATCCGACCTTGCCCACCGTGCCCTTGTCTGTCAGCCGTAAATTACATCATTCCTCTTCCTCGAAGGAAAGGCTTTCCACCTGCTTGTTGATTACCTTCCAGTCAATCGAATCTTTCAGGTTGATAATATCCACAATCGAATAGTGCTTTGTCCCGTTCTCTTCTTCCGCAAAACGCAACCGTCCGCTCAAACGCTGTTTCTCAATCTCTGCCGGATCGAGATTTATCAGTTCGCAGACTTCATCGGGCAGCATGGAAAGCGCCACGTCATTTTCCTGACAGATATGTTGCAGGACGGCCAACATGTTCAACGACTTCTTGTAACTTCTCACGAGCGCAGCGAATGAACCGCTTTCAATTTTAATCATCTTCTTCATAACGTTTATTTTTTAGAGTGTTCTTCTTTTTCCAGCAACATGGCACGGAGTACGTCCGAACGGCGGTAATATATTTTCCCCTTGTCTCTATGAAAGGGGAGTGTCCCGTCATTGCGTCGTCTTAAAAGTGTCCTGTCCGACATCTTGGTAAGCAGGCGCACACCTTTTGAATCCAGTATCTCGCTGTCCGGCAAATTATGTACGGCAGGAGCCAATAACTTTTCAATGTTGGTAACTTTAGCAAGTATGGCACTAAGCATGTGGATTGTCTGTCCACCCGGTGCAGTTCTTCTGTTATTCATAATGACCTTATTTTTATTGTTTATGGTGCAATATTACGGAGATATTATAAGGCCATTGGTTACTCAACCGTTGAGCAACCGCCAAAAAAAGACAGAAAACGCTAATTTGAGACAAAAAATAGCCGGGAGGCACTGTCCCCGACTATTCTATAACAAGTAGTTATCAACAAATTATATATTTATCAATAGTTTAGCAGTCAATATCTAAAAAACAAACAGGATAATATTTTGTTATATTTCTTAATATTGCCTACATTTGTATATGATGTTATTTAAAAAACATGTAAAGTTGTGTAACTTGAGCTAGAACTTTCATCACCCAATCGTCAATAAGACCTTTCAAACTGCATATATTTAACTAACATTCATACTGTTGTATCAAAATACATAATTATGCTACTTAAGTTGATAACAAAAATGGACCAACATCAAATATTAGGATATCAATCAAGTTAAATGTGATTAAAGTCAGAAAAGAAGCACCACATCTATATCTCCAAATTTGGCAGGATGAAAAACAAATATTAACTTTGTAAATAGTTTGGGAGGAATGTTTATACGTTTATTATAAAGATTTCCCTCCTAAATAATGTAAAAACAATGTAACATAAGTCTTAGAATACAAGTTTAATATTTGGACATATGAAGATACTCCAGATTTCAGACATACATTGGCATAATATTCATGCCTTAACAGACGTTTATCGTGATATTCGTGAGGGACTTATTCAAGACATTAGAAACTATTGTTATGAAAAGGCTACGATTTTTGATCATATACTCATATGTGGCGATATAGCATATAGTGGTAATGAAGTTGAATATCGTAAAGCGGACGAATTTTTAAATGAACTTTGTAATGCTGCTGGATGCAAGCCGTCTGAAGTATTTATGGTACCAGGCAATCACGACAAGAATATTTTTGCAGAATGTAAAAGTACGCGTGAAATTCTAAATCAGACATTGGCTAAATCAGACAAAAATGATGAGACTCTCTGTGATTGGATTGAAAACGATAAAACCTCACTAAAAATGCTGTATCATCCATTCTACAACTACGACCAATTTACAACTAATTATGGCTGTACTGAGCCATTAATGCGCAAACTCTTATCTCAAGATATAGAAAATAGTAAAGACATCATTTATAATGAAAAAAACGATACTATGTACTGGGAGGACGAACTTGGTAATGGCTTGAATGGTTATCATGTTAGAGTCTATGGAGTCAATACAGCTTTAACAAGTGATCTGCAAGACTATGACCCAGGTGTCCGTGATGACGGTCATAAGTTGTTCTTGCCAAAGATAGCATATAAAGGTGGTCATAAGACAGACGGAAATATCAATATACTAATGGCTCATCACCCAATTCTATTCCTTGCTTCACCAGATAATATACGTACAGATTTGGATGAACGCTATCAGATTCAATTGTTTGGCCATGTTCATATATCAAAGTCTAATTGTGAAAACAATGCAGTACATGTCTTCTCTGGTTCATTACAACCTGGGGAAGGAAATCAAGAATATCGTCCTGTATTCAACATGATAGATTTGGATGTAAGACCGGCAGAAAATGGCGGAGATAACCTACATATTAATTTACAAGTCCATTACTGGAACGGACGTAGATTTGAATATGATATTAATGAATCATCGCAATTCCAAGTAAAATTAACAAATAATAACCGTTGGAAAGAAAGGGAACAAATGGAACACATTAATCTCCCAGAAGGTATATCTAAACGAGAAATAAGAATTGCCTTCACAAAGTCTCCTATAGCACGAGAAATTATGGATGAAATGGATAAGGGTTTGTTTTGTTATGACAATTCACAACCTCTCTACTCTAACAAGATGCGTTTTCTTGATGTTATCATGCAGTACAACTTATGGGGTGAGTTATGGTCAAAAATAAATAAATGAGCAATATGGTTACATTAGATGTATTACTTAAAGGTTGTCTTATTATCCCTTACGAAGAAGAAATAATAGCTGCATTATCGGAGGTCTGTAAATCTTATAGCAATGAGCATCATTCAGACGATGACGTAGCAGGTTTAGCTATTGCTGTTTTCTCAAAAGGTCCACTAGATGACTTGAAAAACAAAATAGAAAAGATATACAACGAAAAAGTAGAGAAAAAAATCAAACTTCCAAAATGCACAATGCGTGCCATTGCAACATACATCATAGAGTTAATGATAGAAGAGGTAGATGACGAATCCTCGGCTATAAATATTCTCGCTTTGATGAATTGCATGATTATTCTTAATAAGCATGAAAAGGAAATTCCTTATCCAGAAGTGTTTGGTTCGTATATGTCAAAATTTGACGAATATTATACCCAAAAAGGTAAACTAAACAACAATGCCCCTGAAGATTGTATGAATTTGGTGTTTGGGTGTGATGATAATGGAAATTTCAATAGTGTGTCAGAAAACGAGCTCGCAGAACATATCGACAGTATTCGTCACCTTCTAAGAAATGCGTGGTACTACGATACTGAAAATTATATTATAAGTGCTAGAATTTGTCAAATAGATAATCTATACGAAAGGGTGTTCACAGCATTAAGCCATATTGTCAATAGTATGCCTTGGTTTTTCATAAATCAGCGTTTTGGTAATATACTCGATCTGTTGGACATAGATTCCGTTGAACAGAATCAAACTATTGAAACAATAGTACAAACTTTAAAAGGAAAAGTGGAATTGCCAGAGATACAGTGCAAGTCATCTATTTTGCTTCTTATGATGCAAGAGAATGATACCTTACAAAAACTTTCATTTTCTAGAACGACGCTTACACCAAGAGAATTTGGTGCATATATTTACTATGAATTAATGTCTGAAAAATATTTTGAATAATATGGAACAGCTCGAAATTGTAGAAGGACTGATACAAGAGAAACCGCAGGTTAGTCCTGTTAGTCCTGCTGATTATGTCACCAAGACAGAAGGTTCGAAGTATTATGGCGATGCCTTGAATGATACAAATATCAATGAACTGGTAGGAGACGAAATTCCGCATGTTGTTATACTTGTCGGTTTTCCTAAGTATGGTAAATCAACATTTGTTGCATCCCTCTACCACAAAGTGCTGACAACTGGATGTGTAGGCGATTATATATTTGTGGATTCGGATACTTTGGCTGGTTTTGAACGTAGAGCTCAAGTTCGTGACATCGAATTAAAAATTAATGATAGAATTGACCGTACTCCTGTGTATGCCGACTATTTTCTGAGTATGCTCTTTGTTCATTCTGTGACCAAGAAACGTGTAAAACTTGTATTGTCAGATCGTTCTGGCGAGAACTATCTTCGATATGCAAAGTCAGAGACAGATATGAATCAGGATATGGTTTTAAAAAATGCAGCTCACATCATATTCTTTTTAGATGCTTCAAAAATAGCATCTGACAAGATCTTTGATTTGCAGGATGATTTGTCTGATTTGATATTGCGCATGAACAAATACGGTGCTTTTGATGGAGAGAAATTTGTTGATATTGTGTATAATAAAGCTGATATTTTGAAAACAGAGGAAACAAAGGAACTCTTCAGAAGCAATGCAGAAAGCATTGAAAATATTATCAGTAAAAAGAAGCAGATAAATAAAAAGTTCAAGATTTCTTCGCTGAATGCAGAAAATGAAGATTTAAACAATTTCTTCAAGTATTTGTTATCTGGAAACATAGATGAACCGTACATAAACGAAGCATTATTACAGCAAATTAACTGGGTAAAAAACAAATATAGCAAAACCAAATAATCATGGAGGCTCAAAATTGTTTAATAGCAGGATTACCATTCTCTGGAAAATCCACATATATAGGAGCATTGTGGCATGTGGTCAAGCATGACACAGATAAGATCGATTTATCGTTGGTAGCTTCGGACGAGAACCTACCCGAAAACACCGACCAACTGAACACATTGAGCAAACATTGGCGTAATGTGGAAGATATGGATAGGACCAGTAAAGATGTTCCAAATAGTATTAGTATGATTCTAAAATCTAAAGATGAAGATACGGAATTTACCCTTAATGTACCCGACTTCAAAGGAGAATCTATACGTCAGATTATTACCAAAAATCAACCTACAGAGCTAGATAATTGGTGCAAGAAAGCTAATTGCATCATGTACATGATATCAAATATTAGCCCTGGCATCTTTGCAGATGATTTTCCAAAAGAAGAAGAGGAAGAACAGATAGAAGAAACATCAAAAGTTGTCCCTCCATTGAAACCAGAAAAAATGACTCCTGCCACACAGAATATGTTAATACTTAGGTATATAAGGGAACATACATCATGTAAAAAAATTGCAATTTGTATAACAGCGTGGGACAAAATTACCAGACTTTCACCTAATAAGGACCCTGAAGAATATCTGAAGGATGAATCTCCTGCTTTGTATAACTTCATAAAGTTTCATTTTCCAGAAGTTCTATTTTTTGGTATCAGTGCTCAAGGAGCAGAATATGAATATGAAGAAAAAACAGGAAATGAAGGAAAGGTGAAAGTTATCAAAGAGGAATCTCGTAAAAAACTCCTTGAAAAAACCCGAGAGGGAAAAAGAGCTTTTATCAATAATGAATCAGTTCACGATATAACGGTTCCATTAGCCGCATTACTAAGATAAGAAGAGTTTTACAATATGAAAATAGAACAATTGCTATATGGGTATGACGATGGACATACATTGTTGACAGGATCTATATTGATAAATTCTGCTGCTGATTCAGCGCGTCTTGCAATGCTTAGTGATTGGTCTGGATATAGAACAACCGATGATGATGATTCATATCTTACAGCGTTTCCTTTGGTAGATTCCCCTTATTATGTTGTAGCAAAATCATGGTATGCCTATGAAATGGAACGTCCAGGTTGTGTTTGGACACAAGTATTTCTTATCAATTTGTCAGAAATTGACAATCAATTTGATTTCAGAAGCCTACTGATTTTTTTTCAAAGGCCTAAGAAGGGAACGTACAATTTATACAGTCAAACGTTAGATATAGATATTAATAAAAGTGTTTACAAAGCCCCCATGCCTAAGTTTACAGATGATGTTAGTTTACTTTTTATCTATAACACGTTGTTGAATGCAAATGGATGTTTTGGAATAAAGGTAGAAAGACAGTCGTTAGAGAACCAGTTATTTGTTTTGAATCTTATGCAGTATCTTCCTGTGGGTTTATTGTGGAAGTTGTCATTCAGTACAGGTAGTGATGCTTACAGACAACTTGACAAAGAAACACTTCTGACAATGCAGTTCGTACAGCAAGATAATGCTGTATCACTAATCTCTCCTCCGTGGACAAAGGATATATCAAAAGATAATTTTCCGCAAAGTATTCAATTCATGTGTAATGCTTGTAAAGAAGGAAACGCTGAATTAGCTCGAATGATAAGAGTTTTTGCTGATGACATATCGGATAGTGTTGAGAAATTCAAGGCTTTTGCTTGTTTAATGAAATACCTTTATGGTGGCGCCAGTAAATCAAGGAGCATAGATTCATATACCGATATTCTTTCGATATTGATCAAAAACTTCCCTAATGAAAAAGAAGGATCATTACTAAAATTAAACTTCCTGAGCCAAAGAATTGTTTCACTTTATTGTAGTGAAACGGAATTTTTATATGAAATATGTACCCTTAGCAACTTAAAACCTTTTTCAAAAGATGAATTCGATTACGAAAAGCGTATAGATTTACTAGCCCAAAAAGAGCCATTAGACTTCATTAACCTATTAGTCAGAATATCAGAAACCGACATGATAAACGAAGCAGGACAGTATGCAATGAATAACTCATTTCGCAAAATAGATTATCAAACGCTTACTGACTTTGCAGAAAGGAATTGGCGATCCTTCGTGAATATTGCCACGTTAAATCCTGAATATATGAATCGAGGTGACTGGATTGATTATCCAAAAGATCGATTTAATGATATGATGGCATGTTTTGTTATCATGGACAAGAGCGGGTTTTATAATTGGAATAAATTACTAATTCGTGTATTATTTGATCGTATAATGTTATCTCGTCAGATAGCTGAAGAACTCTTCCTTAGAGCTGACAATGCTGCAAAAATAATACTTGACTTTTTAAACAAAGAGAATGCGAAACCTATTGATGGCACACTTACAAAGAAAGCTTGTGAAAATATTGATCTTTTATTATCTTGGCTGTCACAACAGAAAACGTGTTCCGATTTGATTGAACAAATACTTGTAGACAATATTATTCCGGCAAGTCAGATAGTTCGCCAATACAGTTCTGATTTATGGCAATGCTTGGTAGTCAAAGATACTAAGCATAAGAGTATAGATTATTATTTATTTCTATTTGAATTAGCTTTTCAGTGGCAAGATAATAATGCTCTATTATATTTAGAACACTCTTTCTATCATATACATGAGGCGTTGCGTTATAGCTCAGCCAAGGTATGGGATGCAGTTTATATTCACGCTGAATCCTTACCATTTTGGCAAGAATGGGATAAATGCAAGAAGCTTCGAAAAGGAGTAGTTAAATATTTGAAAAGAAGTGGATATAATCGTTCTATTTTAACAAATTTTACTCCTGACGAAGATTTGAATCAACAACTATTAAAAATATGGAATAATTAATTTTCAATAGTTTACAATATTAGATATTCAGAATGGATAATATTGCTAGTCACACAATCTAATAAAATAGGTGAGAATTCCCTAAAATTTACTCAAGGGCATTTTTTAGTTTTTATTCTATGCGGAAAATAAAATTTACTTTAATTTGTAACGTTTCATGAATTATTGTACAATCTAAAATACGTGCATAATGGCGGGGTATCTGGACATTGGTATGCCCCAACATCTTGGTTACACTCTCTATCGAGACACCATTGGCCATGGCCCAAGGATGCGGAAATCAAGCGCTGATTGAGGAACTTGCCACGTTGAACCGGAAAATACGGCTTACCATAAAGCCGGTAGGTGGGCATGAAGGCAGAACGAATGACGGAAACCAGACTTGCCAAAGAAGATACGTACCCTCAATGGAGATTGCCGCTCCGTCAAATGGGCTGAAAAATATCCTAAGTTTGCCGCAAAGAGCCGCTTTTCAAGAAAGGACAAAGGTATGGCTAGTACCCGGAATAAATCCGACCTGCTGGCCATACCTTTGTCTGTAAAGGGAAGAAGGAAACTTTATCATTCTTCTTCCTCAAAGGAAAGGTTTTTCACCTGTCTGTTAATAACTTTACAGTTAATGGAATCCTTCAGATTGATTATATCCACAATCGATTAATACTTGGTTCCGTTCTCCTTTTCCGCAAAATGCAGACACCCGCTCAAACGCTCTCAATTTCTGACGAATCGAGATTTATCAGTTCGCAGACTTCATCGGGCAGCATGGAGAGTTTGACACAGTTGTCCTCGCAGATATGTTGCAGCACGGTCAGCATGTTGAGAGACTTCTTGTTACTTCTCACGGGTGCAGCAAATGAGCCGCTTTCAAACTTAATTATCATTTTCATAACCTTTTATTTTTAGAGTGTTCTTCTTTTTTCCAGCAACGCAGCACATCCGAACGGTGGTAGTAAATCTTCCCCCTTGTCACGGTGGAAAGCCTATGAGCCGTCATTGCGTCGTCTTAAAAGTATCCTGTCGGACATCTTGGTAAGTAGGCGTACGCCATTTGAATCCAGTATTTCGCTGTCGGGCAAATTATGTATAGCAGGAGCCACTAACTTTTCAATATTGGTTACTTTGGCGAGTATGGCACTAAGGATGTGGCGCATCTGCGCCCACCCGGTATAGTTCTTCTGCTATTATAATGAGCTTATTTTTATTGTTTATGGTGCAATATTACAGAGATATGGGAGGTACTGTTCCCGGCTATTTTTTGATAAGTAACTATTAATAAGTACGCCTATGTTTGTTAATACTCTAATAATCAGATTTGTATAAAAATAAACAAGAAAAGATTTTGTTATATTCCCAATATTGCCTACATTTGTATATGAGTTATTTGAAACTATGCAAAGTAGTGTAACCCAAAGCAGTACTTCCGTTTCCAAATCGTTACCTCATCTTTTAGGTTCTCTGTATTTATCTAATCTTTAGAGAGTTGCATTAAAATACTATGTTTCTCTTCGCGAAACTTTAGTTTCTGCAGTTTGGAACTAAAGTTTCTTCAGCTTACAAATTATTAGATAATTCAGTTTCTTTCGAAGACGTGTCTTTTTCTATAAGGCATAAAATTGTTCCTACTGTTTGATAATTCTCGTATTGACCTTCAATCCGTTTTTATCTTTGGAGAAAGACGATATATAGTTACACTCCTTTAATAATGATAAAAGGCTTCGGTTCAGTTCTGTGTCGGGTATAATTGGGTGTTTTCCGTTCTCCTTCATCTTGCTGTAGGGTAATGGCAACAATGCCAATAGCTCATCAATCACATCATGGTTATCCTGGTTTTGTCTGATAGTATGATAAATGACTGTTATTGCTTTCTCTAATACGGATGCCTTGACAAGAACCTTTTTCAGCAGGTCATAATCTATTTCTGTTTCATAATCTGTTAATATTTCACAGATAATATTGGCGAGTTTCTGACTGACATCTATGGAAGTTACTTTCAGTTGTTGGAGCACAACTGATTTTTCTTTGCCGGATAACTTGTAGCTACCAAGCAAACAGAGAGCCAGGTCTTTGTTATAAGCTATTTTATCTTTGTCCTTTAAAAACTCATTTTTATGATGCAACAGAAAATTGCCATAGAGTATATCACTATGACGGCTGAGGTATCGGATATTATCCTCCGTATACTCAATGCTATTCTGATCTATTAAATAGCTGATTCGCTCATCTTCCAAATTTAAAAGTTCCTCATTCAGATCCATTTTACACAGGAAGGCTGAGAATATCTGCTTGTAGGAATTAATACTAATCCGGTTACTACCCATAATATTATTAAATAGCGAATGCTTATGTGGCTCACTTCCTGCAAATCTTCTTGTTCCCAGTATTTCCGCATGTTTATCTAAATATGCCCATAAGACATCGTCTATATTACAGTCGTTTTGTACATAGTAATTGGTTATATTATCCCAGTTAGGTACTAGTAAATCCAGTCCAAATGCTAAACCTTTCATGTCATCTTTCACCTTAGATACATCATTGATAGGATTAATATGGGTCTTGAGATATTTCTGTTTAACCTCCATTTTAACCTCCTTGTTATTTAAAATCTCCAGCATGGATTCTTCATCTTCATCGCATATATTCTGGAAGACATTTTGAATGCATTCTTCCATATTTTCTTGTATCCTTTCAATGACGTCTTTCCGTCCGACTCTTTTGATGCGCGTTAGGGTGATATTGTTTTCATTTGCACCTGCTCTATCGCTGATATGATTCAGTAATAAGCTTATGTTGTGTCTCGTCAAAGTATAGCTGTCACCTTTAATAATAAGTTCCAACAAGGGTTTGGAAGTATTTGTCAATTCCTCATAACAGCATACACTGGCAATAAAGTTGATTTTCTTATCGTCAAAGCAATCGTATCTGTTTGCTAAGTAATCATAATTATCTTTCAACCATGTTTTTTGAAACTCACCTATATGGCTGTTCTCACAAAACTTTAACCATGCTTCGATCAGAATGTCTCTGTACTCACAGTTCAATACCGAAGTCCAGCTATCATTGACGTTCCAATTGATATAGTGATTAAACACATTATAATTTTGTTTTCCCTCTTTGTAATATTGGGCCAGAAAATCCATTTTAGCTACGGGTTGTTCCAATCGTGCCATGAATAGAAGGAACCGTTCTCGTTCGATGTTCGTATGTTTGCCCAAATAATCCAACAGATTAATATTAAGTACGCTATCACTGAGATAAGCATAGGTTGGTAATTGTGCAACAAAACTTTGTATCTTGTCTATCTTGGCATTATATTCGGGACTTTTGTCCAGCTTCATGGCTATAAGCAGAAGACGGTCATTCTGAGAAATCGTGTTCGGATAGAAATAAGAAATGTAGTCATAATAGTCTTCATCAATATAACCACGCCGGATAAAGAGATCCATCATTGGAGCCAATTTGATTTTCTGGAAAGCTTCGCATTCATTCATCTTAAACTGCATAAACAGTTGCTTCAAAGAAAAACTGCTGATACGATATTCTTCCTTTTTCAGTTCCTCCTCTTCCCTGGCTAAATCTTTGTCTTTTGTTGTAATAGCGGCTAACCGTTGGGCATAAGATGTTTTTGGATCAATCTTTTTCTCTATTTCGCTAAAGCGGATGTTTGTATGGGATGTATAAATACTATATGAATTAAAATATTTGTATTCTATTCTCTCTTTTTGGATGAGCTCATTAAATAAATCCTCATCCTTCCATATAGCACTCGTTTCATAATAGTTATCATTAATCTTTATAGAAATTAGATTGCCGTTGATATGGGTAACATATCCGTTTACATAAATCATTCGCAATTCACCTGCCTTCAGGTGTCGGTTCCTTTCCTTTGTTTCGCGACGTTTGGCCATCTCCTCCTTCCGTTTGTTCAATATCTGGAGCGCAAACTTGGTGAGTTCCTGTTTGGTTTCATGACATACGCATTGATAAATCTTTCCACGTCTGTTGTGTAGTGCTGAGAAATCATCAGGATAATAGTTCTTATACACAATCATGGCCAGTAGTTTTGAGTGGCTTAATTCCGTACCGTTGACAAAAAGCCGCTTGTGGTATTGGTGATACTCGTTTGCAATATTCTTCAACAAGCGCATATCATCTATGAAAAAGGCTATATCTTCCAAATCATCAGCTTTGATCTCCTCCTTATGCCCTCTCTTTTCCAATTCTTCTTTCAGTTTGTCTTTCGAGTTGGAAGGGTTGATAACCGGAATGACAGTGGTTATATAATCAAAGAACTTTGTCCGGGAGGAATCCTTGAACATATCATCTTTCACTGCATAGATGAATTTTATCTTTCGTCCTACGACAGCCGAATTGTTTAGTAAGAAGTTGAGTTCCCTCAATTTCAGAAAGATATCGGGGGTATCAAAGCGATCTAGGTCCTCAATGACCACTACGTCATAATCAGTTGCCTGGAAGAAATACAGAATCTCGTCTAGATGGCGGTTGAAAATGGAGTTTTCGTCTTTAATCTCAATCTCGCCGTCTTTAAAGTTGAGCTTATTCAGTTTGGTACTGCCATATATCCGGATAACATATTGTGCTATTGTATATAAGACAAATAACAGATATAGCAGAGCCACAATATCCCCTATTAGGTTAAAAACAAATCCTTGACTGAAAACACGATAAAACGAGTCAATTCTCATCCAACTAGGTTCGAAAAGGATTGCAAATGCAAGAATCGTTCCGATAAAACCACATGCTAATTTCGATATATGTTTTGGGGTAATGTGTGTGATCCGTTTGAAGCGTGAATTGGGTAGAGCATCAATCGTTTCTCGGTAAATTAATTGCTGGAGAATGCTGTATTCTATTCTTCGGTTCAGTTTTTCTTTATAGTTTTCACTATCCCGGTCATCGAAGTTATCTTTACCTGTAGATTTTTCACTGGTTTGGTTATCCAGAAGTTCTTGTTGGTCTTCCGTTTCTTCATCCTTTGTTTTTTGATGTTTGTCGTCATCCAATGTTGCTAAGGATATGGGCAGATAGTTCCATTTTTCATTTTTCAAATACATCAGAGTGTGTAATACAGAACTTTTTCCTGACCCATAAGGACCGGTCAGGGCAATATTCAAAACATCCTCAGCCTTGAGTGCTTCCCGTAAATCACGGACAGACTCATAAGCGGACTCATTCTCCTTCAGCAAGGTCGGAGTTAAGGATTCTTGAAATTGTGATACCTGCTCAATTTGCACCGAAGGCACTTGAGTGAATTCTTGTGTATTCTCCATAATGTTTTCTCAATAAAAATTATATAATTCTATATAATTCAATACTTCGCCCATTTTGTTTTTATAAGTAAAGGCTGTCCATTTATTCTGTGTTAAAATCAGTTCTTTAATATAGATATTAATTCTTTATGCAAATATAAAGTATAAAATAGTGACAAACAAATGAATCTGCTGAATATATCATCTGGATAACCACTTATTTAATAAAAGAATATTCTAATTTTCAATCATTTTAGTTACTTCATATAGTGATAATCATTATTGGTTCGTATTTTATTCGTTTGTTCAACTATTTGCGGACATGAAGATTTTGGATGTCTTAAGATTGATTTTGAGCAAACATAATCCTCATTTTTATCGTTATAGTCTATGAATTAAGTAGGTATAATATGAAAAGATTATTATTTGTTTTGACTTTTATGTCTCTCACTTTTCCTGTTATATGGGGACAAACTAAGATACAGAAGTATGCAGGGACGGCCATGCCCTATCCTAATAGGACAGACTCGTCCGTTACTTTTCGGGATGGTATGACCCCATTTTATATAAATCATCTGGGAAGACATGGAGCCCGCTTCCCAACTTCAAGAAAAGCCCTAGACAAAGTGGAGAAGGTATTGGTATCAGCCCAACAAGAGAATGGACTGACCTCAGAAGGCATGACTTTACTCTCTATGATACGACGTTTATCCAGATTATTTGACGGTCAATGGGGAAAATTATCAAAGTTGGGCGAGACGGAACAAGAAGGAATTGCCGGACGTATGATAAGGAACTATCCTCAACTATTCAGCAATTCTGCCAAGATTGAAGCAATAGCAACCTATGTTCCCCGCAGCATAAATAGTATGGACGCTTTTCTTTCTTGCATGATAAGGCATAATCCTGCTTTACAGGTACAGCGAAGTGAAGGAAAACAATATAATCATATCCTTCGTTTTTTTGATCTGAATAAATCTTATGTCAATTATAAAGAGAAAGGTGACTGGCTTCCTATATACAAAGCTTTTGTACACAAGAAGATATCTCCGGTTCCTATAATGAAGAAGTTTCTTCTTAATCCGGAACAATATCCGGATAAAGAAGCAGAGGAATTTGTCATGGCTTTATTTTCTGTTGCGGCTATTCTTCCTGATACAAGCATCCCATTAAATTTGGAAGACCTTTTTACACTTGATGAATGGCATCGTTATTGGCAAACCCAGAATTTGCGACAATATATGAGTAAGAGCTCTGCACCTGTCGGCAAGATGTTACCGGTTGCAATCGCTTGGCCTTTGCTTTCTGAATTCATTCGTTCTGCTCAAGAGGTGATAAGTGGGAAATCCGATTATCAGGCTAACTTTCGTTTTGCTCATGCAGAAACAGTTATACCTTTTGTGTCGTTGATGGGCATAGATGATGTACAGGTTTGCCGGCCCGATTCCGTTTCAGTCTATTGGAAGGATTATGAAATATCTCCAATGGCCGCTAATGTACAGTGGCTTTTCTATCGTGACAGAGACCAAAGAATTTGGGTTAAGATTCTGTTAAATGAGGAAGCAGAAGCGCTTCCTATATCAACCTCTTGTTTCCCATATTACTCTTGGGAAAAAACTCGTATATTCTTTAATCAGCGAATCGAAATGGCTAAAAAAACACTTTCAGTTTTCAATGAATAGAATAAGCCATTTTTCAGTTTTGATTATATTTGAAAAAAACATTTTTTCTATTTACCAATGAATGACAGATACATAGATAGTGGTGGTTACAGTTAAATAAGGTTGCCTAGGTGAGGTATAAATTGATGTAAGAATGAGATTAAAGCTAAAAATAAGTATTATACTTACCCTAATATGTACCATGAGCCAATTTTATAACGCCTATCTTTAAATACAATAATCGAATCACATAAAATTCTCTTAAGGTTTCAACGGTAAGCGGTGAGGCAGACGGATGTGTTATCTTATGTTTGTGCAGTAAGTCAATCTGTTCCCATCACTTCTTCCCAAACTGAAAATGTAGTAAATGACCATTTTAATATAACTTGTGGATGAAATAGTGTATTCTTCTAAAACACAAGGACAATAATAATTTCATGATTGTAGAATATCTTCCAACTTGTAAAAGTAATAACAGTACATTGTTGAGTTGTCATAGGGGTGAGTGTTTCACTTTTGTATATCACTCTGATGACAATTTGGAATACCTGAGCTATCACTCCGAACAGCACCACCAACTCCATTTCTGACATCCATACATTACCCTTCGGGATATTCACTCTGCCGTTTTCTCTGATTGTTATAATTGTTCGTTCCATGAGTAATATAGCCACTGAGATTTCAGTAGATGACTGGTTAAGTCTGTTGCCAAACGTTGTCAAATCTAGGTCTATTTTTCAGATGGTTATCATAACATACTTCTATGCAGTGATAATTTCGTATGCCGCAATACTCGGCTTATACTCTCAACGAGAATACGCCTACTGGGAGTAAGGGTCGCAAATCCATGACGTGCGCAATAAGACATTACTGCCCATGCGTGACCGGGCAATGTCCTTAAGTTTCGACAGAAAATTATGGATGCGGTGTTACAGGTACAGACAGATCTTGTCACGAAAGAGCACCTGGAGCTTACCATGACGAGAGCAACCTCATCCGTCAGCTTCGCCCTGCGCAATGACGCTGAAAACAAAGAGAGGATTTTCCGTACCTTGAAACAGGCAAACAGAAAATGAAAGGTTACCACCGAACTGCTCGGAATCGAACGTACAACACTGTACAGCAAACTGGAAGAAGTATGGATTGAAGTATAAATTCCAGCAATAATAGTCGGTAATTCACTAAGAATTGATATTACGCTTAAACCGGATTTATTTGGTGATGGCAAAAAGACCTCCACGTAAAAAACACAGGACGGGGTGATGTGCTTCTGATTTTTATTCGTAATTTTGTACTAAAGAGAGTGATATTGACAGCAATGCACAACAAAGCCCAGAAACGATTGCCAATCTGTTACTCTATTTAACCCTTCTTTCAAACTTCCTAAGACAAAGAAGATTAAAAAAAATCTTCCAGAAATACAACGAAAAGGTTTAGTATTGAAGAAGGTAAAAACAACAAACAAATCGTTATTATTTTACAATTTATGGTTACAATATATTTGGATAAACAAGTTTTCAGTCATCTATTTAATGCAAAAGAAGAAAAGTATTCTCTTTTGCGTGAAAAGATATTATCTCACAAAGATGAGTTTATTTTCTTCTACTCAAATGCTCATTTATTTGATTTGCAAGATGATAAAACAGATATTAAATATACTGAAATGGAATATATGCAATCAATAGTAAGTGGATATCATTTAATATACGAAAACCATAAACAGGAAGTTATAAAGCAATCCCCACGCAATGCTTTCGAAACTATAGGCAAAATAGAGGATTTCTCTTGGCTTGAAAATTTTGATTTTTCACAAATAACAGAAGAACAGCGGAATGTTATCAATAACATTGTTGATATTAGCATTAAGGATTTAAAAGGTGAATTAGATTTTGATTGGCTAAAAAAAAGAACCCCAATTTCAGTCGATGAACTCCAAATGGACATATCAACTTTTACATCATTAATGAAATTCGTCTCCCACTATTTTTATGAGAATAAGGAGTCATACAAAATTATGAGAGACAATACTATTGCTAGATATAATCCGACATCAATTAAAGCGGAAGGTGAAAATGTTTTTAACGAGCAGTTAGCCTCATCTCCATTAGGATTATCCTTTCTAGATATTATTCAAGCCTCTTTAACTCAAACAGGATTATCATACACTGATTTTGCAACGGTATATTATATGTCATATATACTTCTTGATCTATTTGGAGTTAATAAAGAAACCCGGAAGAAAGTTAAGTTTAGAAATATGCAAGTAGACTGTTACCACAGTTTCTTCGGCTCATACTGCGATTGCATGGTTAGTGATGACGAAGGTATGCGCCTCAAGAGCAAAACATTATACAAACTTTTCAATTTCAACACTAAAGTATATTCAATAGATGAGTTTATAGAAAAATTTGATGAAGCAATAAATAACAATAAAAAATCTGCGCGTGAATATTTTGATGAAGTTCTTAGCGATTATATTACAAGGCAAGTAACTAGAGTCGAAACAAAATCTGGGCAATTTTTAACTTATCTGAATACTTATTATAAATACTTCGGATATTTTAACTGCATGATAGAAAGAAAATCAAAAGATGAGACGGTTATTATACTCCATAAGAACAACGACTTGAAGCAACCTATTCTGGCGAAAGAATTAGAGATTATAACTAATAGGATTGTTAGAGTGTTTAATGATATGGGAGCTACCTTTACTTTATTCGATGAAGCAGTGGAAGTTCCTCAATTAAATGCTAATAATTGGAATAGAATCCTAATGTTAAATGATGCTGATGTGTGTTTGACTAAATTCAAAGATATACCTATGTTGTGTTTATGGGTCAAGTTAAAACGGCCAATATCACAGAATCAAGATTAAAGAAACAAAAAAATCTTGCAACAAGCTACTTTCTTTTTTGACATCATACCATAAAGCAAGTTGCTTTCACTCGTAAGTTCTATACCCGGAAGGTAGTTTCACGGAATAAAAGCAACTTTATGGGGTTAGACTCAAGTTCATCTATTCAGACGGTACGCTTCCTTGTAGCCATCCATCAAAGTGCGTTCAATGTCGGAAGCCCTGTACAGAATCCTGCCGCCTATCTGGATATAGGGCAGTATGCCGTTGTTACGGTAATCCTGAAGGCTCCTGCGGCTGACCTTCAGTTTAACGGCCAGTTCCTTGTCAGTGTAATAGCGTTCCCCGTCCAGCGACGGTTTGTTGGCATCACGTATTTTCTCCACCTTTTCCGAAAGGTCTTCCAGCGATGAGAGAAAGGCTCTCACGCGTATGTCGTTTTCCGGTGTCAGCAGCCGGATATTGCCATTGTCATTCATAAGTCAGATATCTGTTTGTTGGTTTGTTCGTTTGTTGGTTACATTGCATTTTCTTTCCTTGCCGGCTGTTATACACCGTTTCATTTCCGCCACGGGAAAGACGACCTTCACATCCTCCGGCCTGTAGTACACCTTGTGGCTTATCTTGGTGTATGCCAATGTTCCGTTCTCCCGCATCGTCTGCAAGGTTCTCGGGCTGACGCAAAGCAGCCTGCAAACGTCATCGCTGTCAAGCCATTCCTTTTCTCCCAAGTCCCCATGTTCCCGGCAGAGGCGTTCCACCTTTTCCGCAAAAATCTCGAACCCCGAAAGCATCCTCTCAAAAGTTGCCTTCCCTATGACCACTACTTCCATAATTCCTAAATTTTAAGTTTGACATTTGTTTTTTACTATAGCCGGAACGGCGGACAGATGATACCGGAAAGGGTTTCCGGTGTCCGTAAAAGCGTTCCGGAAGCGAAGAAAATAAAAAAATCAAGACGGGCTGCAAACCGGACGAGAGGTGTCACCGGCAGACATCCCTTTTCACCGCCAGGGGATAATTACGGATGGTAAGAAGCGGAAAAGGACACACTTATTTCTTTGAAGCAAAGGTAGCCGTTCCCCACCGGAGCGCAAGGCCGGGCCCTGCGGGTCGGCGGGGAAAAAATCATCCTCACGCTCCGCGCTCCGGTATTTTTTCCTGCCGAGCCTTGACGCCTTTCCGGTGGGAGAACGGCTGTAAGGCATACAAAGAAACAAGAGTGCCCGTACCACGGGCCGGATGTCTAACAGATAAAAGCAAAAGGATATGGCAACAAAAGACGTGAAAGAATTCAACGGATGGTTTAACCGTTCATACGCGAGATTGAAGGAGAGACTCTCCATCTATGGAAAAATCGACGAAGATGTGTTCCTTGACGCATATCTGGCTGTCAGGAAGCAGATAATGTTCTCAAGTGTCGGGATAGAAGATCCGGAGTCCTATTTCTTCGGATGCTACCGGAGAATCCTGCAGTCGGGCGCAAGGGATGAAAGCCGTTACGACAGCCCCGGAGACGAGTATTTCGCAAGACTGGGTGAGACGGACTGCGCAGAAGAGACAGAGGAACGGGAAGAGATGCTTACCGGATGCGACAGGCTGGTAAGGGACATACAGAAGTTCCTCAGGCGGCATTTCTCCTATGAGGATTACAGGATATTCATGCTGCGGTTCTACGAGACCGGAAGCTCATTCCGCACCATAGCCAGGCACATGGGCGAGAAGACCTCGGTGGTGACACGCAGGGCACAGGCGATGATGGAATCCATCCGGGCAAACCGGAAGTTCATCGCCCAAAGAAGATTGATCATGGCCGGCGAGGCGGCATAAAAGACAATAAATGTATCACTCAAAACATAATCGATTATGAAACTGACAGTTTATGACAAGAGCAATTCCCATCCGGCACTGACCTACAAGGGCAAACGGATCATCACGGTATGCCGTGACGGCAGCATGTACCTGAGCCGGATATTGAGCAGGGAACTGAGCCTGCACGCAGGAAACAGGCTGTGTATCGCAAGGGACGAAGACAGGCCCAAGGACTGGTACATGTTCGTCTCGGATGGCGAGAACGGCTTCACGATATGGAACGATCTGCGTTGCGCCCGCTTCTCGAACAGCTTCATCGCCGGCATGATACTCGATGCTGCGAAGGTCGAGAAATGCGCCGGTTTCATGGTGGCGAAAGAGCCGGTGAATGTGGACGGCAGGCTATGCTACCGGATAATACTCGACAACTCGATACCGAAGGGAGTAAGAGCCACCGGTACGAGATAAGCCCGATATCCGAAAGAAAAAGCAGGGGATATCCGAAGGAAGGAAAAAGATCCGACCTCCGGGTGTCCCTTTTTTCATGCGGCCACAGGCAGATCACAACGGTTTCAGGTTGATACGGCTGCTGTAGATGGCGTTCAGCTCGTCACGGTACTGTTCCAGATGGGCAGAGAGGATATTGTCGATGTAGCAGGAAATGCTGACAGTCGGCGCTATCACGGAAAGCAGGGTGCGCACCCGTTCATAGTTCTCGCTGCTGACATAGGTCTGCCGGCGCTCTTTCACAACGTTGTTGCCGAACAGATGTTCGGGATACTCCTGAAGACTGTTCTTTTTCCGGTGTGTTTTCTCCCGGAGAACCGGAGACGGCGTTTCTTCCTCACCGCCGGACACACCGGAACCGGGAACTTCCACCTTGTCGGATTTGGCAGGAATCCCGGACCGGTTTTCCGTTTCCGGTTTCTTGTCATCTTCTTTTTGGGAGTCGGCAGCATTGCTCCCATAACGATTTTCCAGGACGGAGGCGGGAATATCCCCGGCCATTACGCGGCGTATCTGCTCCTCGTCGATTTTAACTTCCTTTCTCTTTACCATAATTCCATATTTTTGATAGTTGAACAATTCTTTTCCGGCAGTCCTGCATTTTCATCACGTTGTGAATGTAAGAATACCACCCTTATTACATGCTTTCATTATTTGACGGGTATGTGCATCCGACCGGCAAGCCGGTCATGTATCCAATCCCCCACGTGTCCAGTCTGACATTAAGCCGGTCACGCATTCACACATGGAGGAACGGTTGCCTTATTATGTTCTTACATATCCCCGTTCACCCGTTACCGGACGGTTTAAGGCAACCATACACCATGTACCTGACGCACACTTGGATGATTGAACTGCCGAACACATGCTGACATGCGGCAAAATAACGATAAATTTTCCGGATTGGCACTATCATGGCGGTCTGCTGACGGTCTGTGACACTGTATGTCATCCTGTTACACCGCCCAAGTGCCCCGGTGACTCCGGTTTTGGGTATTCAAAAAGTGATAAGGATAGCGGCGGAAGGATTTTATAGGCGGGAAGTGGATGGAACGCCATATTTTGATTTTTCGACAGAAAAATTCATGTTCAAGCGAACATGGCAAGTTGTGTTTTCGGCTGCCAGAAATTATTTCCGGCACCCCAAAACAACTTGCCGCTCGCCTGAAGGCTCGGGAGGGGCTTCACTCCGAAGTCGTTGCGCCCGAAAGCAAAAAAACAGGAGCAAAAATGAATAAATGGACAGCTTTTTATATACAGACTGCCTCTCTGAAAACGGTCACTGTTGAAAAAGGGAATGGATTTTATTCGTGTTTCCAATCTACCGCAAACCGTATTTTTTCATCTTTCGGTATAGTGTTGCAGGATTTATTTTCAGTAGCCGTGCCGCCTTTCACCATGTCGAAATATCCGGTATGGAGAAATGCCTCCTTGTCCCTGACACCGCGTGCCGTCATGACCATAACGGGTATGGTACGAGAGTTCCCGATATTTGAGTTTCGCAATAAAGTCAGCAAATCGAAGCCATTGGTTCCCGGCATTTGAATGTCGGATAGCAGCAAGTCATAATCTGCTTATCCGCAGCGTTACCACCTTTCGTCTGGAGCAGTGCTTGACCATATTTTCATACCAAACTATCTCAATCTGTCCCTGCATATCTGGACGAAAGTCGGGGATGAATGTTTTGAAAACATTAAAAATATGACATACCTGACGAAATTGCCAAGCGGCATTTCCGTGGGGAACTTACGGACGAGGAATTTGTCAATACCATATTTGAGCCTCAGGAACAGGTGAACGAAATACAAGCCCAGTTGCTCGGTACGGCATTCATGCTGGCAAGCGGTGATCCCGCACAGGTTCATGTTGAAACTGGTGACGGTGGTTCGCAGTCGAACTTGCCGTGGAGAGAGAAGAAGAAATCAACACTACGGCGATAGTCCATTTATACACTTTAACATATTTGAACGTCGCCCCCGAATCGTGTATTTCGGGGGCGCACTGTCAATAATAACATTCATGATACACCTCGAAGTACATGATGCCCCGTTCCGGTGAGAAGCGAATCTTGTCTTCCCTCGCCAGCCAGCCGATAGCAGCGGCCAGTTCTAACGGATTCAATTCAGTAGCTTTCACGAGTTCTTCCCATGAACACCTATTATTGTGCAACACACGCCAGACGATGCCGGCGTTTTCTCCTATCCGTTCTTTGTTCATGCGTTCAAAAATTGAGAGTTGTTAATATAAGTTTCTCTATAATGCTTAGGGGACATGCCTTTCTGCGCCTTGAAATACTTACCGAAGAAGGAGGCGTTCGGAAAATTGAGCCGATAGACAATCTCCTTGATAGGCATCCTCGTATGACATAGCATCCGCTCGATTTCCTTGATGGTTTCCTCCTGTATCCACTTGGTAGGGGTTTTACCACTGGCAGCCTTTACCACGGCTGTTAGGTATTTGGAGGTAATGCACATCTTGGAAGCGTAGAATGCTACGCTTCTCTCCCAACGGTGATGCACGAACAGCAAGTCCATGAATCTTGCGTATAGGGCATCTTGCGAGGACTTATAGAGACAGGCACTTCCGGCGAAATGATTAACGCGCGCCAGCAGGCGGTTTTCTTTCATCAACTGCCCGATAATGTTGGAAAGTTCCACGAAGCTTAGTCCAGTGGATTTCTCCAATTCATTGAAGGAAAGGTTACCACCATTCCTTTCGATAGCGGCCAACACGATGGTTGTTGCAGAGTTTTTATCTTCCATATATCATATTTATGAGTTGTGGGATTCGTCTTTTATATCTGTTTTCAATACTCTTGCATGGGTAATCTACACATCTTTTTAGCCGTTTTTTCGGAAACTGACTATTGCCCATGTACTTGCCAATGCGCCATAGATGCAAAGAGGTACGAATTGAGGAAGAAGCTGGGCAAACGTGCTACCCTTGAGGTATATCTCTCTCATCGCCGTTATGATATAGCGCAACGGATTCAGGCGTGTAGCCTCTTGCGCCCAGTGTGGCATCGAAGCTATGGGTGATATAAGTCCGCTGGTTAGAATGAATATCACGATGAAGAAAAACATCACAATCGCCGCCTGACGCATATTGTCGCTATAATTGGAAATGGTCAGTCCGAGGGAGGATATAGTGAAAATATACACTATATTGAACAAAAACACCAAGCCTATGAATCCCGCAGGTGTCACACCGTGAATCTTCCATGCAAGCAACATGGAGAAACCGACAATGAACAGACCGACAGTCCAGTAAGGGATCATCTTGGAGAGAATGAACTCGATACGCGAAACCGGAGTGACATTTATTTGCTCTATTGTACCACGTTCTTTCTCGCCGACAACATTCAGTGCCGGCAGGAAGCCGACAAGCAATATAAGGGTCATAGCCATCAGAGCCGGAACCATATAGGGCTTATAGTCGAGAGCGGCATTAAACAGATACCGGGGTTCAACCGTGACAGGACGGTGTGCGATTGCTCCGTTTTCATACCCCAGTTCCTGAGCATACTGCATGACAATCTGGGTCAGATAGGAATTGCCAAGACCACCTTTCATGCCGTTTACAGCATTGACAGTCACCATGACATCCGCTCCACCGGTACGATACAGGTTATGCTCAAATTCATTTTCGATAGTGACGATGAAATCCACGCTGCCTTCCTGAAGCAAATCGTATGCTGTCTGATAATTCGGACAGGTAGCATAGAGATTGAAAAAATCCGAAGCCTGCAATTTCTGTGTCAGACGGCTTGAAAGCGTCGAGTGGTCGCAGTCAATCACGGCGATATTAAGATTCTTGACTTCCTGTGTCGCTATGCGCGGCACAACATTCATCATGGCGATTGGCAGAAGAATGAACACAACAGGCAACAGCCAGTTGCGGAACATCTGCTTGTATTCTTTTGTAAGAAGATATGGTAATGCTTTCATATACAATATGTTTTATGTATTAGGCAAGTCTCGTTTTGAAAAATCTCCATGCAAGCAACATGAATACAAGTCCTTCTATAGCGAGGGCGCGTATTTCTGTAGCCACATATTCTATGCCTACACCTTCGACCATGATTTTACGCGAAGCGGATATGAACCATTTGGCCGGAACGATATTGGATACCACCTGTGCGGCAACTGGCATTGACTCAATGGCGAACACCATTCCCGAAAGATAGATGGTAGGAACTATCAGCAACAGCGAAATAAGCATTGCCGCAAGCTGGGTATTTACAACCGTTGATATGAGCAGCCCGAGCATCAGCGATGTAAATATATAAATGACAGCGGTAATGACATATACCAGAAGGGAACCGGCCATCGGAACGTGCATCACGAAATAGGACAGGCATAGAATTGTAGCCATGTCTATGAGGGATATAATCATGTACGGGACAAGTTTTGCCAGAACTATGTCAATGGAAGGCAATGGCGATGCAAGCAGAATCTCCATTGTTCCCATTTCCCGTTCCCGTACAATGGCAATAGAAGTCATCATGCAGCAAATCAGCAAGATTACCATACCGACAACACCCGGAACAAAATTGACTTCCGAACGCTGTTGCGGGTTATACAGCATTCTTGAATTTACCCGTATATTGAATTGCTGACCACCCTTTCCGGTTCCAGCCATCTGTTGGGCGAGTTCTTTTTGAAATCCGGCCACCACCTGCTGGGCGTATGCCACGCGGACACTTGCCTGATTCGGTTCACTGCCGTCAGACAGGAGCTGTATCGAGGCATCCTGCGAGTGCATGATGCGGTTGGCAAACTCAGGCCCGAAAACAACAACAAGGTCTATTTCTCCCTTTTTGAAAAGTTCTGCTGCTGCTTCTTCTGTCTTGACTTCCCCTTTTCCTATGAAATAGTCATTGGCATAGAGCCTCTGGGTCAGTTGTTCGGTGTAAATGTCGCGGCTTTGGTCAAGCACTGCGACACGGATATCCTTGACCTCATTCTTAATGACATAGCCCGGCAACAATACCATAATCTGCGGCATGACCAGAAGTATCAACAGCGAACGTGGGTCGCGCAGGATATGTATAAATTCCTTGCGGACGAAACTTAGAAACTGTTTCATATCTCTTATCTTATTTAGTTTTTAATCTCCACGCTTGGCTGTTCGTGCCAGCGCATAGAATACATCGTACATGGAATTGCCGTTAAACTGTCGTTTCAACTGCGCGGGTGATCCGAGAGCGTCAATGCGTCCGTCAACCATGATGCTGACCCGGTCGCAATATTCGGCTTCATCCATATAGTGCGTTGTTACAAACACGGTGATGCCGTTGTCGGCAGCCCTGTATATAAGTTCCCAAAACTGGCGGCGCGTCACAGGATCGACACCGCCCGTAGGCTCGTCAAGAAAAACGATACTCGGCTCGTGAAAGATGGCAAGAGAGAAGGCAAGTTTCTGTTTCCATCCTAATGGCAGGCTTTTTACCATCGTCTTGCGCTCGGTTTCAAAACCGAGTTCCTGTAACAGTTCCGTTATCTTATCCCGTACTTTTTTTCGGGGCATTCCATATATGCCGCCGAAAAGCACAAGGTTTTCTTCCACCGTCAGGTCGTCATATAAGGAAAACTTCTGCGACATATATCCGATATGGCGTTTTACCTGCTCGTATTCAGTAGCCACATCGTAACCGGCTACAGTGGCTTTTCCTTCACTTGGTTGTGAAAGTCCGCACAGCATACGCATGGCTGTTGTCTTCCCTGCACCGTTTGCACCGAGGAAACCGAAAATCTCTCCTTTGCGCACTTCAAAAGTCACATGATCGGTAGCTGTGAAATTACCGAACCTTTTTGTAAGGCTTTCCGCTTTGATTACAATTTCATCTGTCATGGATTCCTATTTTTGAAGGTTCATAAAACAATCTTCGATGGTTGGTTCAACAACCTCTATGACGATATTCCGATGTCCCAAACTGACAAGTCGGTTGCGAAGCGAATCAACTGTAAGTACCGAGGTGTCAATGGTGGCATGGTGGTTCTCGCCGAAAGCGAAAGCAGTCTTTACTCCATCGATACCGCGAAGGTCAGTGAGCAGCTTGTGCATCTTATCGGAACGGAGAGACCACAGCGTCTGTGTATACGTCCGGATGATGTTTTCAGGCGTGTCAATGGTAAGAAACTGCCCGTCTTGTATGAGAGCGATACGGTCGCATTGCAAAGCCTCGTCCATATAAGGGGTCGATACCACAATGCTCAGTTTGAAGTTCTTTTTCAGTTTCTGCAACATCTCCCAGAATTCCTTTCGGCTCACAGGATCGACACCGGTTGTCGGCTCATCAAGGAAAAGCACGTGGGGAGCGTGTATAAGGGCGCACGACAAAGCGAGTTTCTGTTTCATACCACCTGAAAGTTTGCCCGCCTTACGCTTTTTGAACGGCTCTATCTGACGGTATATGTCCTCTACCAGATGATAGTTTTCTTCTATTGTGGTGTTGAACACGGTGGCAAAGAACGACAGGTTTTCCTCTACTGTCAAATCCTGATACAGGGAAAACCGCCCCGGCATATAACCGATGTGTTGTCGTATCTTCTTATAATCATTCACCACGTCCATGCCATCGACCACAGCTTTGCCGGAATCTGCAAGGAGCAGGGTTGTGAGAATACGGAACAGGGAGGTCTTGCCGGCTCCGTCAGGGCCTATCAGCCCGAATATTTCACCTTCTTCGACATCGAAGGTCACTCCTTTCAGAGCTTTAACCCTTCCTTTGTCGTAGGACATTTTAAGGTTTTCTACACTTACTATTGCCATAACCGCATAGATTTATAGTTTTACATCTCCGTACATTCCCCGTTTGATAAGTCCGTCGTTCCGAACTGTTATCTTTATGGCATAGACGAGGTTCGAGCGTTCATCACGAGTCTGGATTGTCTTGGGCGTAAACTCGGCCTCACTGCTTATCCATGAAACCGTACCCTCATACTCTTTGCGCCCGTCTGCTCCCTGGTCGGCATAAACTTTCACTTTCTGTCCGATTTTCAGTCCGGTCAACAGGTCTGCGGTTACATACGCCCTAAGTTTCATGTCCGACACGTCTGCAACCTTGAACAAGGCACGTCCCGGTACGGCAAATTCGCCTGCCTCGGCATATTTAGACAGAATGACACCATTGATGGGCAATGTTATCACAGCCTGCCGCATCATGTCGTCCACTTGCCCTATCTGTGCGTCAAAACCGGCAGACTGCCCGTCAATGCTCTGGTTGGCGGTGACTACCTGCTCGTTTGTAGCTGCAAGCTGCTTCTGCAGAGTGGCAATCTGATAACCTATATCATCGACTTGCTTCTGAGTAGCCGCACCGTCTTTGAGCAAAGCCTTGAAACGTGCTTGTTCCGACCGGAGGTTGGCTATCTGCTGGCGTAGAGAGGCTACCTGCTGGGTAGTGTTCAGTTTGCGGCTTGTAGCGGCATCTTTCCCAGCGTGGAGTTGTTGTTTTTTCAACACGAGCTGTGTCATGTCAAGTTCTCCGAGAGGCTGGTCCGCTTTCACTGTTTGTCCTTCTTCCACGTTAAGGTACTTGATTTCCCCCGTTCCTCTGGCTGACACGATGACTTCTGTCGTTTCGAATACGCCGGATGCATCATAATCACCACTGTTGTTTCCACAGGCCGTCAATAAGGCGGCTGTCACGATTCCTGCTACTAATTGATAAGTCTTCATATTCCTGTCATTTTATTGGTTTATTGTATTCTTTAATTCGTAAATGTTCTTCAGCATTTCCACCTCGTGCGTGGAATGGTCGATGCGCGCCTGATTCTCGCGGGTAATCTCTTGAAGCAGATCGTTCACGTTTATCACACCGTGTTCCAGCTTTGATTCCGCCGCCTGACGGATGGATGTGCGCAAGGTAATGATGTCCTTGTCCTCCTCCATCATCTGCCGGTATTGGCGGATGGCCTGCATTTCCTGCGTTGATTCCAGACTGTTGTTGAACAAGAATGCTTCTTGTGCAGTTTCTATCTGTCTGCGCGCCAAGTCCAGCTTGCGCTTGTCGTTCTTATGCGTATAGAGCCTGCCGATATTCCACGAAAACTTGACACCGACGATGCCGTTCAGTGAGAGATTGTGGTCGAACATGTCACCGAACATGTCAAATCCGGGATAGCCGTAATATCCTTGCGCAAACAGGCTTAGTTTCGGACAGATACCAGCATTGAGCTGTTTCTTCTGTGCGTCCGTCTTCGCCATTTGTGCGGCGAACAGGTTCAGTTCGGGGCGTTGGTTTTCATGCGAAGCGGGCATGGAAGCCTCCGGCTTCTGCAAATTGGTGATGTCCGATGCTTCCTTGCCTGTGAAAATGGCGAGCATCTGCTGATAGCTTGTTTTCATTGAGGCAAGCGCTGTCATGTCTTGCTTGGCTTTCAGGTATTCGGCCCGCATCACGTTCACGTCGGCTTTCATGGCAGTTCCGTGTGCCAAACGGTTTTCGAGTTTGCGGCAGTTGTCTTGCAAGAGAGTTTGCAACTCTTGGTTCAGCTTTATTTTGTCCTCAATGAACAGGATGCCGAAGAAAAGTTCGTTCACACGTTCGCGTATGGTATACATGTCCACGTCAGTTTGTGCAGTCTGAACCTTGCCCTCCAGTTTGGTAACTTTCTTTTGGGCTTCCATGTTGCCGCCGTCCCAAATGACTTGGTTCAGGTCAAGAGCCAGTTTGTATTGGTCTTTGCCCAATCCCTTGTAGTCATAGCCGTTGGATTCCAGCATGTCACTCAACACGTCCGGCAGGTTTGCCGCATCAGACTGGTAAGAAGCCTGACCGTTGAAAGACAACTGCGGTAGATACCCCCGGTTGATGTTCTTGATAGAATAACTGGTGGTCTGCTCAATCAGGTTGTACTTCTTCAAGAGCGGGTAGTTCGTCCAAGCCAGCCGTTGGCATTCTTCCAGACTCAACCCCTGTGCCCCGACGGGAAGCGAAAGGAGTACCATTCCTACCGCAACCCACATCGTTCTAAATCGGTTCTGTTTCATGTTACTTTTTTTATTAAATTGATACTACGTTTGTAATCGTCTTGATTACTGCTGCAAAGTTACGGTGGATAGTACCCCTAAATCAATGTCAGGATTCTGCGCTGATTGAGCAAATTCGACTTTTAAGCAATTTATTGCTGCTTTTGTTTGCCATAAAAGGGTATTTTCCTACTTTTGTAGGTATGGAAAGAATAACTAATTACGGAATGGAAAACAATGCGGGCATGTCGCTCTGCACTGCCGGAAGCCGCGAAGTACTGATTAACGGGCAACTGTACCGTATCAAGAAAGATATGCTCTGCTTCTCGTCACCCATCATATCCATCTATGAACTGTCTCGAAGCGAGGATTACAATGAAATAGCTATCTATGACAGTCCCGAAGTGTTCTATCAGGCCATCAAGCTCATGTTCGACATGATATTGAGCTTCCGGTTGCGCAACAATCCCTGTTTGCTGCTTAACGCAAATCATGTGCGTTTTTTTCTAGAAAGGAAAAGCAGGATTGACCACAAAAGGCAGTATCTGGAAGGTATACAGAACAAGGAGGAACATCAACTAGTACAAAGCATCATCCACCTGCTTGAACAGGAAACCATGTTAGAATTTATCCATTTATATTATCAGAACTGCATCGTGGAACCGGAACCAATGGAAAAGAACGAAGCCATAGCCTACAAGTTCATCTATTCCCTTCACCTCCATGTAAAAACGGAACGCAGCGTCAGTTTCTATGCAAATGAAGCAAATCTTTCGTCCAGCCACTTCACACGGATAGTAAAGGACAAGACGAGCAAGACTCCTTCCGAGTGGATTGCGGATATGACTATAATCAATGCCAAATTGATGTTGGAGCAATCCGGCATGAGCATCAAAGAAATTGCAGCGGAACTAAATTTTCCCGAACAGTTCACCTTTCGCAAGTTCTTCAAGCTACACGTGGGTGTCCCGCCAAAGGAATATCGGTTGAAGAATAGAGCGAAGGAATAAAAGAGCAATGGAATGATACAATATATGGAAGCAAGCCGTTCTGATATTACTCAAAACGCCCCACACTCCAAAAATAAAGGTTAAAATCCTTAAATCTTCACTTTTTTAGTCTCTTCAGTCAAATGCACAGGACTTTTCTATCGCATTATCTGCAAAAATCTGGTAATCAATAGATATTACATACATAGTGTATTATATGTTTTTCCGAAAAAATAGATTTTATATATTTATCGAATCTATTTTCATCGTTTCCAAATTCAGGAACAATCTGTGGTGTTCTATCACACCGTTGCGAAACATCTTCCAAAGGATGTTTCATCCAAGTTGCGCCAGCGTGGAGTTGATGAACAAATCCTGTTTTTTCAGTGTCTCCATAAGGGAAGGGCTTTAAAACAAAACCTTCCATGAGCATAATTTAATAATAATAACATTATTGTCAGTCCGAACTATCTGACAGGAAAGGCGGTAGTTCTATGCTTATACCCGCTGAGAGAACATGATGAGGTACCTACAGGATGGACATACGTATTGATAATAATCTAGCAGAAAATGTCATCCCCCTCACATTGGGCAGAAAGTACTACCTGCTCTACAGTTATTATTAGGCGACGGTTAACATGAGTGCATCTGTTCGTTATTGACTACGTGCATAAGCGCATAAAGTAACCTTATGTAGACACCTGAATGACGTAGTAAGAATGTCATATATGCAGAAGGTAACTTATGAGGAGCTGTTACAAATGCTGCCACACAGATGGAAGGACGCATACAATGGATGATGGAGATATAAATGATAGATGGGAAAACTTTCCGAGTCATGATATACTTAAATGATACAATTTTCAATAAAATTAGAATTAAATGATAAATCCAGAATGTTCTCTGAGATATATTGTTAAATATTTTACATGGTTTATGGTTGTATTATTCAAAACACCTATCTTTGTATTGTTGGAACAAGCTAAATTCCTATTGGAAAAACATAGAAGCTATATAGGTGCGAAATTGGGTGCTTTTTTTGAGAATATTTTATAACTTATTGAATATAAAAAGTGATTTTAAAATCCGTTAGTCCCGTCCGGACCGCTTTCAAAGAAAGCAAAATAAAGTAAAGCTCTGTAATTTAAAGATTACAGGGCTTTTTCTTTTTCCTCACTTATCAAGAATGACGGCTCACCTGCAAAACTCTATGTTTGTAAAACACTCGCAAAAGCAGGGGGCGGCAATCTGTTTTGCGGTAGGCTTCAATGATGTTGTAAGCGAAAATGCGATAACCTTGACGTTTTGTTTGAAAATTCGGGATTATGATGACGGGGCCTTTTTGCGAATAGAAGAAATAGGGAGTGTTTTATGGTCAAATTATCCATTTTATCCTGTTTTTTTGTATGAATATCTCTATTAGGAGACGGAAGTAATGGGATTAGGTAACGCGAAAGCCAGTGTTAGGCAACGCTACCGTATGTGTTTGGCGATACATACGGTAGGAATAGGGTACGCAACCTATAGAAATGGGCGACGCATCCGTATGAAAAGCACCTTTCTCCTGCATAAATAGGAGATAGGATGAATTAATCTCGCTAGAATGAAAGGGTATATTTAAGCAAAGTGCTATAATACAATTGATTGCTGATATTTTTTCTCGTATTTGGTAACAGCATGTACCTTTGCCCGGAAAAAACGATTCTCCGGGGCTTCAGATTACATATTGTCATATTGTCAATTTGAGCGTATTACTTATCTTTTGAGTCCCTACCGTTGTAGAGACATATGCTATATATCCCACTATCCTGATAGAATCTAAAAGTTTCCATTTCGAGGGGATGAGACGCAGCACGCTACGTCTCTACAACAAGGCGACAAATTATATATATTAGCTGCGATTTGCTGGGACAAATCTTACATCTTGTCCTTTACTATTTCCTTCAGTAATTCGATTACGCTGTCTTTCTCTTTTAGCATTCGCTCATATAAGGCGTTTTTCTCGTTGTATAGTTCGATAACTTTATCGATCGGATTGAATGTCGGATTATTAAATATTGAACCTGCTTTATCATATAAGGTGCTAGAGACAATATTAATAGACGCAGCGTTATCAAGTTCCGTAATGGCTTCCACCGGAATGTTCAAGGCTACGGCGATCTTATCCAAGATCTCCTGTTCCAGCGTCTCTTTTTTCTCATAGCCAGAGAGGGTCGCCTGCGATACTCCTATTTCTTCCGCAAGAACGTCTTGATTTACATTACGCCATTCTCTCCACCGGCGTATATTAGCCCCATGGTTACATTTCTTCGCTGTCGTTTGCATTGCTTAATTAGTATATAATATTCAATTAGACAAAAGTATGAATTTAATTTGGGTGATGCTTGTTTGATAGAGTAATATTTTATCTGGTGGAGATAAATATATTATGTATCATTGCGATAGGACGTATTCCGATCCCTGCTTATGCGGATCTATTATTAATTTACCGCACTAGGCTGGCAATGCGGGCAATAGTAAATGCTGCCTCCGAGGTAAGCCTCTTTCTGTATCCGTTCGCCACAGACGGGGCAAGGGTCATGGTAGGTGTTCTTCGATAGGATCGTGCGGTAATTGCCTAAGGCGCCGTATAGATCCTTCTCCGTATCCCGGCCTCCTCGGCAAGTCATCTCTTCCAGCGTGGATTTCACGGTGTTGAAGAGGCGGTCTGTATCCTCTTCTGATAAAGTCGATATTTTTCGTTTGGGGGAGATCCGGGCATTGAACAAGATATCTTGGCAGACTCCGTTCCCCAGACCCGGAATACGTTGCTCGGTGGCGAGTAACGCCTTTGCGGATATATCTTTCTTGAGATTCCGGATGAGACTGATAAAATAGGCTTTATCGAATCTCTCGTCCAACGGACATAGCTTATGGATGCTACCTTGGTAATAGGGATTGTCAAACTCGCCTTTGAAAGCGTAGATGGAACCATACATCGAAACCGTGAAAGCTAGGAACGAATCGTCCTCGAATACGATCATAAGCTGATATTTCTTCGGGGCCTTTTCCGCGGAGGTATAATAACGCATATTGGTTCCGTCTCCGATTAAGAGGTGGGTATCCGCGTCCATAAGGATGTCCACGAATGCGCCATAGCCTTGGGCGCCTAGGACCGTTCGTCCTACCAGCCTATTGGAGTATTCCGCCGGATCGCCATTATAGAACGTGAAACGGTGAGGACTGTTCGACTCGATAACATGCGCTATCCGTTTACCCTTTAGCGTTTCGCTAGCCTGTTTGCCAATGGTGGCGGATTCGGGAATCTCAATCATATTCGTATTGTTTTTAGAGGTGACGGGGTAAATATAGGCATATTTTCCGTACCAATATTCATTGATACGGAAAATAGGAACCGGACTTTAATTCTGGGTCGGATAAAGGGGCTTTCCTGTCTCGTCCACATCTGTCCAGTCTTTTACGTTGACACTGGCCAAAGTGACCGAATTACCGTTGATTACCGCTTTAAATAAATAAGAGTTTCCCGCTTTCAACTCGCCATCCGGAAGGGGCACTTGGGTGGTGTAGGTACGGGTGCTGTTTTCATTGTCGGCGGATATTTCCAACGTGAGAGTCATGGGAGCCGTATGTCTTATCGGCAACATGATATATTGGGCGGTTAATCCGTTTATCCCCATCTTATCCGCTTTCCCGAAAGCGGTAGCAGGAGTGATGACACCTGTACCCAGATCCATGGTAGCCCCAACCACGGGAGGAGTGATCATGGCGGAGACCAGTTGGTTGATCGTGATGCCTTCACCGCCGGTTAATTCTACTACGACTTGGGTAGCCACATGCCCATAAACAATCGGTATATTGATTTGGGAGCTATTAACATCCTGTTGTATGGCGCTCCACCAAAGATAATCGATACCGTTGAAGAGGGGTTCGGATACGCCACTTGTGAATGTCGGGGGGATCGTGGAGAAATTGTCGGATACGGCGTAGAAATTATAAGTGCCATTGGAGAGAAACATTTTATATCCGTCACTTCCTGTTAACACCCCGGGAGATGAGGTTATGTAAAGGCCTGACGCCTCGGGGCTTCCCTTGGTTCCTGCGCTGCTGTCGAAGACATAAACCCTGCTTTGTATCCCTTTATTCATGGGAGACATGGAACGTAATAGGTTCCGGCCCTCCACGGAGGCGTTGAAGGTCACCAACGTACTGTTTCCCGGGTCCTCGTTTCCCGAAGAGCCGTTCGGGGTTGTTCCATCCTCAAAAATAATCGTGTTCTTGTTGCATCCGGCGAGGAGTAACAGGAACATCGTGCTAAATGTAAGCGCATTTGCCGCTTTCAGTAAATTCCGTATCATATAATTTGTGTTTAGTGAATAGTCTATATAATACATTTTGCGAACCGTTTTGGTTCAGAAAGCGGCAAATGTTTTAACCTTAATCTAGCGGTTTCACGTAAGACCAGTGGGTTTGTATGATCTTCCACTGGTTGTCGGGGTTGCGTCTGTAAACCTCGGTGCAGTTCCATTTTATTACCTTGTCGTATAAGTAGCTATCAAGGTTGAAGGTGAGGACCGCTATGTTTTGCGTGACTTGTACGACCGGGCGGATCATGTCGAAATGATCCGCCGGAGGAAGTTGCATGCCTTTATAATAAGTGCGCAGTTGTTCCAATCCCTCTATTTTCGTCTCTAGGGAAGGATCGAAGTAAATCACGTCGGTGTCTGAAAGCTCTACGAATGCCATCGGGTCGGTTGAGGCTAGGGCCTCTTTTTCAAGGGAGATGATTATCTCCGGGATGTTCTCGTTTAATGTTTTGTTCTCCATATTCTTTTGTTGTGCGTTAGCGGATAACGTGCTTCCTAATATGAGAGCCGCTATCCATGATTTGTATTGTCTCATGATGCTTTATTTATTGATAGAGGCAAAATTAGACATACCGAATGGAGTTCGTATAATACGTATAAAGGAGGAAATAGTACTTTTTACGGTTTTGTATTCCTGCGATAGTTTAGCGGGGTCATGTTTGTTTGGGAACGAAATAGACGGATGAAATAGGATGGATCCTCGTAACCTAGAGCTTCCGTTATGGCGGATATAGGCAAGTCTGTATAAGTCAATAGCCGTTTACTCTCGATCAGTATTTTATTTAAGATATATTGTTTTGCGTTGATACCCGTAGCGTTTTTCACGATCTCATTCAGGTAGTTCGGGGTGATGCAAAGCTGATCGGCATAGCTCCGGATGGAATGATCTTGCTTGAAGGAATGGTTTACTAACTCGATAAATCGGTCTACATAGATGCTTTTAGATCGGGCGTTTGTGTCTGGGGGTAAAGCGTTCGAGTTAGAATATAACCTGTTGAGCAACATTAATGTCTCGTACAACAAGGCCCGGAGCAAGTGTTTGTCTTTCGACTGATAGTCCTTGATCTCTTTATCGATCTCCGAGATCAACTCGGAGATGCGGCCATAGGCTTTCTTGTCGAGACTGAGCTTGGAAGACCGTCTTTCCGTATGGAAATAAGAGAGGTTCCGGAGAAATGCCGGATCATTGAAAAAAGAGAGCAGGAACTCTTCCTCAAAGATAAGAGCGAATCCGTCTTGTATCGTTTTATCGTCCCATTTGCGTATTTCGCCGGGCCGGGTAAAGATAATATCTTGAGGCTTTACCCGGTTCGCTTGATGATCGATAAGGAATTCTCCCTCCCCGCTAGTAATCAATGTTATATCGTAATACGTCAATATATGTACGGGTTGTTCCTTGAGATACTTCTTGATCGTGTTCAAGGGAACGACGTCGATAAGTAGCTCATCGCCGTATTTGTGTTTATAGAAGTCGTATTGCGGTATATTATGATTCATCTGCTCATGTCTTTTATTTGAAAAGCATGGGAGCGAATTGGAGGAGATAAGCCCGCCAATTGGCCCAGATATGTCCTCGGGTGGATTCTACGTACTGGTATTTCATACCTAGGCTATCCATTCGCTGGCGGAATTGCTGGTTTGCGTCGTATAAGAAATCGGTCTTTCCGATACCGATCCAGAACAATTGATAACCGGATCTCTTGAGGTTCCCTAATTTCTCGTCGAGATTCGTGTACATCGGGCTATTCGGGTCTACACCATTGGCGCTGAGTCCGGCGGAGAAAAGTCCTATATAGTTAAAATAGTCCGGATAATTCAATGATATATATAATGTATGGAAACCACCCATCGAAAGTCCGGCTATGGCCCGGTGTCGCTTATCCGGGATCGTACGATAACGGTTATCGATGAAATGAATGATCTCGGTGAAACTCTTCTCATACGAGCCATCCTTATAACCGGTGAAGCTGTTGCTCATGGCCGGCTTGTAATTCAGGTTATCGGGCGTTTCGCCGGGAGCGGCCTGCTTGCTGGGATTACCGTTTGGCATAACGACAAGCATTGGCTGTATCTTGCCTTCGGCAATCAAGTTATCCATGATACGGGCGGTACGGCCAAGCTCCAGCCAAGCGTTCTCGTCGCCGCCACTGCCATGTAACAGGTACAGAACGGGATAAGACTGGATGTTCTTATCGTAAAAAGGAGGCGTATAAACGCTAAGTCTTCGTTCGCTCCCGAGGATGTCCGAGTGATACCAAGTGGTTGTAACATTGCCATGAGGTACGTCACGTACTTGATAATAATCCCCATTTCCCCCGTTGATATAGAACAGGCTGAACAAGGTGCCTACGTCACGGCAAGAGAATGGGTTGTTTGGGGCGATGTTATAAATACCATCAATATTTAAACGATAGGTGTACATTTCGGATGACAGTGGGGGAGTCGTATAGCTCCATATTCCGTTTTTCCCTTTCGTCATCTGGCCATTGCCCTCGTTGGCTTCCCAGTCTCCTTTTACGGACACGGACTTCGCCTTTGGGGCTTCTACATAGAAAGTGACGCTATTGTCTGGGTTGATCACGAGAGGTTCTACCTTATCGGTCTTGAATCCTACGTTCTGTTGGGCGAAAGCCATGGATAGAGGCAGTAAGAGAGCCGCGAGTAATGCTAGTCTTTTCATTTTATCTATACGGTTTAAAGAATTAAGTTATAGAGACAAATATACGATTTATTTCGGAAAAATAGAAGTTATACTTACTTGGCACTTGTAGTATATCTTTTTGGGTAAAGTAAGTATATCTTCTTTAGTACTTGCTGTATATATCCTTTTCTGATTAGGATGATTCTTTTTGATTATAACTAATACCTGATTTCACGTTACTACCTTTGCGGCTCTTCTATTGTTAATTAGTCTTATGTGTTTGCACAGTATTTGCTGTTTTGTGCGGCACATTTTTATTAAAAGTGTGCAGTGTTTGAAAAAAGTATTTATCTTTGCGACCGTTTTGTAATCAAGAAAAGTAAAACATGAAGAAAAAAGTAGTATTAGGTGCGGCATTGATGATGATGCCTTTGGTTTCTTTCGCTGGAGGATATTTGACGAATACGAATCAGCATGCAGCCTTTTTAAGGTCACTTTCGCGAGGTGCTGCAATTGATATAGACGGCGCTTTGTCAAACCCGGCGGGTCTTTCTTTTTTGCCGACAGACGGTTTCCGCATTGGTGTGAGTATCCAAAGTGCTTTCCAGACCCGGGATATCGATGCCTCTTTCAGTACATACAATGGTTTCGACCCAGTGAATAAGGTGCCGACAGTGAGCGACGTTCCCTATAAAAAGTATTACAAAGGAAAGGCAGCCGCTCCCGTGATTCCGAGTGTTTTTGCGGCTTACAAAAAAGGTGATTGGACGATCTCCGGTTTCTTTGCCATTACGGGTGGAGGTGGTAAGGCTTCGTTTGACGATGGCCTGCCAATGTTCGAATCGGCTGCTATGGCCGGTATCTTCAAGGAAAGTGTAGCGAAATATATAAAGACTGGCGGTCAAAGTCCCATCGTCACGCCGGATATGTATACTATTAACAGTGCGATGGACGGAAAACAGTATATTTATTCCCTACAACTTGGCCTATCATACAAGATCACGGATTGGCTTTCTGCCTTTGCCGGTGGCCGGATGAACTATTTCTCAGGAAACTATGACGGGTATCTGGATGCAAAATTAAAACAGAATTTTGGTGGAGCGGATTTAATGAACCTGGCTTTGGATTGCGACCAGACAGGTTGGGGGTTGACACCGGTTTTGGGTGTCGATGTCAAATATGGTAAATTCAATTTCGGAGCTAAATATGAGTTTAAGACGAACTTGAACATCGAAAACAATACCAAGAAGTTGGATTATCCCGACAGTGCGGAAGATTTGGTTGGCCCTTATAAGCATGGTGTAAATACGCCGAACGATATTCCTTCCATGCTTTCGGTGGCAGCTTCTTATCGGTTTTTGCCCATGTTGAAGGCTTCTGTTGAGTATCACTTCTTCGATGACAAGAAGGCGGGAATGGCCGGTGGAAAGCAGAAGGAACTGGAAAGAGGTACGAATGAGTATCTGTTTGGTATAGAGTGGGATGTTGTCAAGAGATTGACCATTAGCGGTGGCGCTCAAATTACAGATTATGGTTTGTCTGATAATTTCCAAAGTGATGTTAGTTTCTCCTGCGATTCTTATTCGCTGGGCTTTGGTGCTAAAGTGATGTTGAGCGAAAAAATGGCTTTGAACGTGGGATATATGTGGACAACTTACCACGATTATACCAAGAAGATGGATAACTACTGCGGCACGGGACTTCCTGGGCAGAATGTGTATAGCCGCACCAACAAGGTGTTCGGATTAAGTTTGGACTACGCTTTCTAAGCTTGAAAATATTCGTATCCTATTGAAAAAGGAAGCTGCTGTCGTGCGGCTTCCTTTTTTTGATTCATGGGTATTCACGGACTATATGAACCTATGCTTTACGGCTCATAACCATAGGTTTTAGTCGCTGTAAAGCATAGCTGGGTATGGCATAAAAAAAGAGGGTGCATGACGCACCCTCTTTCTTGATTATTTGTTTTACTTGTTGCCGATTATAACTGAATCCAACGTACATAAGCGAAGTCCATACGGTGAGGCAACTCCTTGTTTACAGGATATACACGGAAGCCCATCTTATGGTTACCAGCCTCGGAAGGAGTGGTCGTTAACTTGAAGAATAACTTGGAGCCTTCTTCCTTCATCAACTCGAACTGAGCGGTATTGATTGGCGACAGCGTGTGTTTCTCCGGATCTTCCTTCATGACAACCATTTCAGCACCTAACATACCTTGTAGTTCATGACGGTCGATTACCAAATTGAAGTTGTATTCTTTTCCTACAACCGGGCCATTCACCGTCAAATCTTGGTCGCAAGTGAAAGATTCCACTTGGAAGCTATCCCAATGTTGCGCAACTTCCTCTTTCCAAGCAGCTAATTGCTTAGCGATCTCGTAGTTGTTAGCGGAAATATGAGCGGAACGAGTAGCCAATTTGTGATAGAAACGATCCTCATAATCGTCCAACATACGTTTCATCGTATAATCCGGAGCGATCTTGGCGATAGAGTTCTTGATATATTGGATCCAGTCCGGAGAGTAACCCTTGCTGTTCTTAGCGTAGTAAGTCGGGATGATCTCAGTTTCCAAGCAATGGTAGATCGTAGCCGCATCCAATTGGTCTTGGTATTGCTGGTTCTCATAAGTACGCTTGTCGGTCAATGCCCAACCTGCGCCTTCTACGTAACCCTCATACCACCAACCGTCAAGAACGGAGAAGTTCAATACACCGTTCATCTCGGCTTTCTCACCGGAAGTACCGGAAGCCTCTAACGGACGAGTCGGCGTGTTCAACCATACGTCTACACCAGAAATCAAACGACGGGCCAAACGCATATCGTAGTTCTCCAAGAAGATGATCTTTCCTAAGAACTCCGGACGGCGAGAGATCTCTACGATGTGTTTGATCAAACCTTGACCACCACCATCAGCTGGGTGAGCCTTACCGGTGAATACGAACTGAATCGGGAATTTCTCATTGTTAACGATCTTAGCCAAACGGTCTAAGTCCGTGAACAACAAGTGCGCACGCTTGTAAGTAGCGAAACGACGACCGAAACCAATCAACAAGGCATTCGGATTGATCTTCTCAAGGATGGAAACTACCTTAGAAGGATCACCTTGGTTCTTCAACCAGCTATCTTTATATTGAACACGGATGTAATCAATCAATTTATTCTTCAAGGTCATACGGAGATTCCAGATTTCCTCGTCGGATACATTCTGGATTCCTTCCCAACATTTGCGATTTGATTGATCCTCGAAAAGCTTCGTGCCTAATTTATCCGCATAGAATTTCTTCATCTCCGTAGCGGCCCAAGTCGGCATGTGTACACCGTTCGTTACATAACCAACGTGCAGTTCATCCGGGAAGTAACCTTTCCAAACCGGGGCGAACATACGCTGAGAAACCTTACCGTGCAACCAGCTTACGCCGTTAGCCTCTTGGCAAGTGTTCAAGGCGAATACGCTCATGGAGAATTTCTCGTTAGAGCCCGGGTTCTCACGTCCCATATCGATGAAGTCTTGCCAGCTAATACCTAACTTGCCGGGGAACTCACCCATATAACGTCCGAACAAACCCTCGTCAAAGTAATCGTGACCTGCAGGAACCGGAGTGTGTACCGTATAAAGGGCGGAAGCACGAACTACCTCCAACGCTTGGTTGAATGAAAGGCCGTCGTTCTGGATATAGTCTACCAAACGCTGAGCGTTGATCAAAGCGGCGTGTCCCTCGTTGCAGTGATAAATTTGTTTCTTGATACCTAACTTGTTCAGCATCATGATACCACCGATACCCAACAAATACTCTTGTTTCATACGGTTCTCCCAGTCGCCACCATATAATTGGTGCGTGATGGAACGATCCCATTCGCTGTTCTGAGGAATATCCGTATCCATTAAGTACAAAGGTACACGACCTACGCTAACTTTCCAGATATGAGCGTAAACGGTTCTGCCCGGATAAGGAACTTCCAATACCATTGGCTCTCCGTTCGACTGCAATACCTGAGTCAACGGCAGGGCGTTGAAATTTTGCGGCTCGTAATTGGCGATCTGCTGACCGTCCATGGACAAAGTCTGTGTGAAATATCCGTAACGATACAAGAAACCTACGGCACATAAATCGATATTGCTATCGCTGGCCTCTTTCAAGTAGTCACCGGCTAATACTCCCAGACCACCTGAGTAAATCTTTAATACATTGGTCAAACCGTACTCCATGCTGAAGTAGGCTACAGACGGTTGTGTCTTGTCGGGTTTTACATTGATATAAGCTTTGAAATCAGCGTATACCTTTTGGATTTCAGCCATTAACTCCTTATCTGCTAAGATCTCTTCCATACGTTTGTGTGAAAGGCTTTGTAATAGCTGTACAGGGTTACCTTCTGTGGATTTCCAAAGTTGTTTGTCGATCTTGCCAAATAGTTTAGCGCCTTCATGATTCCATACCCACCAAAGATTCGTAGCGATCTCATTAAGTGGTTCCAACTGTTGTGGAAGCTTGGAATGTGAGTAGACGTCCTTCCAAATAGGACTGTTTGCGTTATTCGCCTTAATTTTCATTATCGTGAAGTTTAAAGTGTTTGTCTAAAAACGAGTGCAAAGATAGCATTATCTTATTAATTATGAGCAATATTTAACTATTTCTTTCCTCGGCATGCCTCATGGCGATATCGAATGCGGTCAGATAATAGTCGATAAACTTGCTCCATTCAGCTTTTCGAGCGAGATCGAAACAACGCTGTTTGATTTCCTCGATGTCCGTAGCATCCTTTTGGCTGAGAGCCAGGATGGAGTTCATGATAGCGTCCGCTACCTCAAAATAATTGAAATCCGTACGATTAATAACCTCTACGCCTTCGCTAAGGTTATCTCCGGATACCGTTTTCTTCGCCCACATACCGAAACCGGCCAGATTGGTCGTGATCGTCGGTATACCGAAAGCGATACTTTCCAGCGGGGTATATCCCCACGGCTCGTAGTAGGAAGGATATACGGTAGCGTCCATCCCTATCAGCATATCATAATAGTTCTTATTGAAAATACCTCCTTTACCGTCCAAATAACAAGGAACGAATATGATTTTTAGTTTTTCGGATGCTGCGTTCGTGAAGCCGGCGTGGTTGATATAATTCAAGACCTTATCTTCTGGCATATTATGCAACCAGTGCGTAATGAAAGGGATTTGAAGCGGAGAGGTCGTCTTTATGTCCTGCTCGATCGCCTCTTTTAAATCCGCACGGGCAGCACGTACCCAAGCCGGTACCATGATAAAGGCGACGACCTCACGCTGCAGGCGTCCGGACGTACGTACACGGTTCATCGCCTCGATGAAGACATCGATACCTTTATTTCTGTATTCATAGCGGCCACTGGTGGAAACCAGCAAAGCGTTCGGGTCGATAGAGCAGCCCAATAATTTCTCTGCTACATTAATTAATGTACGACGTGCCTCCTTCCGCTTTTTAGCGTATTCCTTACCCTCGGGTACGAAGTTGGGCTCAAAGCCGTTCGGGGTAACGATATCCGGTGCCTTATCCAATAACTGTTTACATTCACGGGCCGTGATATCGCTTACGGTCGTGAAGCAATCCACGTAATGGGCGGCCTGCTTCTCTACGGAATGCTTGGCCTCCATGTTTAGCTCCTTAGCCATCTGATCGCCGTTGTAACCGTCCATATAAGCGTATAACGCTTTGTTGTTACCGGCGATAGAGCGTCCGATCGATGTGGCATGCGTCGTGAAAAGTGTCGCTATGGCAGGGATTTGCTTTTGAATGTAAAGCGCTCCCATCGCCAACATCCATTCGTTGAATAGGGCGGCGACTTTCTTGTTTTCCAGTTTGTAAAAGTGATAGAAACTCTCTATTACCTTACCGACCGCATATGCGAAGATACAAGACTCATCGTAATCGCCGTAGGCGTGGATGGAGTCAACTCGGAAATTTTCCCACATAGAATAGAAAAAGGCGTCTCGTTCACTGAAGTAGGATTTGAAATCTACCAGTATAACAGGGGGGATACCCGGTACGTTCCAGCGACCAACCTTAACTTTCAAGTGATCTACTGCCTCGGCGTGCTTTCTCCAATCCTCAAACAAAGATGCGTCTTCCGTAAAATCGGGAGCGGTTGTGTTTGCCCACACATCCGGACCGATGAATATTACTTTGTCGTTAAAAATTTGTTGAAGCGTATGAGCTTTAGTCGATAGTACGGTATAAATACCTCCCACTTTATTACAGACTTCCCAGCTGCTTTCAAAGAGAAACTCTGGCGTCTTTATCATTTCGTTCATATTTGATTTGTTTATAATCAATGATTTCACCGCTGCAAAGATAATTCATTTTATGTTTTTTCTTGGCCTTTCCTCGGTATTTAATAACATATGTTCTATATTTGTGGATAATTAAATATGAAATAATTATGGCTAAAAGAAGAATTTTAAAGAAAGAGATCAGCTACGTGGCTGGTGAATTGTTCACGGAAGCGCTGGTTTGCAAATTGTATATACCCGGAGTAAATCAAGAGAAAGCGGATGCTTTGATGGCTCGTATCCTAGATATGCAAGATAGTTATATCGTTCGTGCCGGACACCCCGACGGCAAGGATAACAAGGCTCTCGTACGGAATTATTATCGCAAATTAAGAGAGGACTTGCAAAACGAGGTTAACGCTATCGCCGACGAGATAGGAGAGTTGAGCAAGGACAAATAGGCATGAAGAAGGCAATTAGTAAGGCGATACTCCGTATGGCGGGGTGGAAGCTGGGCCCGGTGGATGGCGTGGATTTGCCGAAATGTATCGTATGTGTGGCTCCGCATACCAGTAACTGGGATTTTATCGTAGGGAAACTTTTTTATACCTCGATCGGGTGTAACGCCGGTTTCCTTATTAAGAAAGAGTGGTTCTTTTTCCCTTTTAATTTGCTGTTTAACTGGCTGGGAGGTGTTCCGGTGGATCGTGGTAAACGTACGTCGGTGACCGATCAGATGGTGGAACGTTTCAAGACCAGTGAGCGGTTTCAATTGGCCGTCACACCGGAAGGTACCCGGAAGCGGGCCAAGGACTGGAAAAAAGGATTCTATTTTATCGCTTTGAAAGCGAACGTGCCGATCGTGGTGGCTTATTTTGATTATGGAAAGAAAGAGGTGGGTACGAAGGGTGTTTTTTATCCGACAGGTGATGTGGATAAAGATATCCATACGATACGTGAGATGTATCGGGGAGTTACCGCTTGCCATCCTGAGAATTTCGTACAGGTATAGGAGTTTTATGGTGAAGAAATAAGAGTTTTACTATAGGAAAACAAAAGTTTTCCCTAAGAGAAACAAAAGTTTTGCTATGAAGAAACTACTGTTTCTTCACCATGAAACTGTTTCCTTGTCACAATATGTCTTTTTATTACCTTAATATCTTTATTCTATGACTGAAGACTTACGTATCAGCATGATACAATCCCATATCATTTGGGAAGACCGCGAAGAGAACTTGGGTTATTACGGCGAACTGTTGCGCCGTGTTAGTGGAAGAACCGATTTAGCCGTATTGCCGGAGACGTTTACCACGGGATTTTCCATGGACGTGGAGAAACAAGCCGATACGATGGAGAGCCAGACCGTACCGACTATAAAGGAATGGGCTAAGAAATATAAACTGGCCGTGGCCGGGAGTTTTATCGCGAAAGATAACGGAAAGTTCTACAACCGGGCTTTTTTCATCACTCCGGAAGGAGAGGAGTATTATTACGATAAGCGTCATTTGTTCCGTATGGCGGAAGAGGACAAGCATTTCTCGGCGGGCGACAAACGGCTGATCGTGCCCTATAAAGGCTGGAATATCTGTTTGCAGGTTTGTTATGACCTGCGTTTCCCGGTTTGGAGCCGCAACGTAAATAACGAATATGATCTTTTGATTTATGTGGCCAATTGGCCCGAGGCCCGGAAGAAGGCGTGGAAGGCATTGCTGCATGCCCGTGCCATTGAGAACATGGCTTATGTCTGTGGCGTGAACCGTGTGGGGGTAGATGGGAAAGGTTTTCTTTTCAGAGGGGATTCCATGATTTATAACGCAAAAGGAAAGAAATTGGCTGATGCCGGAAAACGGGAGGAAATCACCCGGACATGTACCTTGAAGAAGAGCGAGCTGGATGAGTTCCGGGCTAAGTTCCCGGCGTGGAAGGATGCGGATGGATTTAGTATTGACTTCTAATCATCTGATTCCTGCTGATTATGGAAAAACGTAGTCCTTGGGCTTGGATCCCGTCTCTTTATTTCGCCGAAGGCTTGCCCTACGTGGTAGTCATGACGCTTTCTGTGATCATGTATAAACGTTTGGGCGTCTCGAATACGGATATCGCCTTGTTTACCAGTTGGCTTTATTTTCCTTGGGTGATCAAGCCCATCTGGAGCCCGTTCGTAGACTTGATAAAAACGAAGCGTTGGTGGATTTATGGCATGCAGTTATTGATTGGTGGTGGAATGGCAGGTGTGGCGTTCGTCCTTCCCGGGGATTTCTTTCTGCGGTTTACCTTGGCTTTCTTTTGGTTGATGGCGTTTAGTTCCGCTACGCACGATATCGCCGCAGATGGGTTCTATATGCTGGGCTTGACGGAGGAGCAACAGGCGTTCTTCATCGGTATCCGAAATACGTTCTACAGGGTGGCGATGCTAACCGGACAAGGTCTGCTGGTTATGCTGGCGGGACTTTTGGAGGAGAGTACCGGGCGGATTTCCTTTGCTTGGAGCCTGGTGTTTTTCGTATTGGCCGGTACCTTTATCGCCTTGGCCTTGTGGCATAAGTATATCTTACCCCGTCCGGCGAGTGACGCGCAACGTACGAATATCACCCCTCATACCATCTTGGTGGAGTTTGGCAATACTTTCGTGAGTTTTTTCAACAAGAAAGGGATTGTCCCGGCTTTGCTTTTTATGCTGACGTATCGTTTGGGGGAATCCCAATTGGTAAAGTTGGCTTCTCCTTTCCTGCTGGATGGGCGGGAAGTTGGCGGGCTGGCGCTCAGTACCGGTGAGGTCGGGTTCGCTTATGGTACGGTGGGAGTGATCTCCTTATTGCTCGGAGGGGTTTTAGGAGGCCTGGCTATATCCCGGAGTGGCTTGAAGACTTGGTTATGGCCTATGGCATTGGCTATCTCCTTGCCGAATCTGGTCTATTTGTATATGGCCTATACGATGCCGGAGAGTATTGTTGTCGTAAACGCTTGTGTCGCTGTCGAGCAATTCGGCTACGGGTTTGGCTTTACGGCTTATACGATGTATCTGATGCTTTTCGCCGAGGGGGAATATAAGACTTCGCATTATGCGATCAGTACCGGTTTCATGGCGTTAGGTATGATGCTACCGGGAATGGCATCGGGATGGATACAGGAGCAGATCGGTTACCAACATTTCTTTATCTGGGTAATGATCTGTTGCATACCTTTATTTATTGTATTGCCGTTCTTGCGTTTCAAGAAAAAATAATCTTATACCGATAATCCGGGAGTGTAGGGAAGGGTCACGATGAATGTGCTACCTTCCCCTTCTTTGGATTCTAGGGTGATATATCCTCCGAAGTGCTCGATGATAATTTGGCAGATCGCCAGTCCGAGGCCTGTCCCTTGCGCAAACTCGTCCAGTTTGTTGAACCGTTCGAATACTTGGGCTTGCTTATCTGCGGGAATGCCTTTGCCCGTATCGGTCACGGAGATCTGGATCCAACGTTTATCTTGCGTATAATCGTATTTAATCAAGATGTATCCTTGCGTCGTGAATTTTGCGGCGTTGTTTATAAGGTTGGTAATCACTTGGGTTAATCGATGTAGGTCCGCTTGGATAATGGCCGGGAGGACCGGCAGTTGTATTTTAAGCGCTACGCCTTGGGGCATCAACAATTGATGGGTGCGGTAGATATGGGATAGTAATTCGTTTAAGTCACAATTCGTGAGGGTAAACGACATCTTACCGGACTCGATGCGGGATAGATCGAGAATGTCATTGATCAATTTCAATAAGAGGTCGCTGTTCTTACTGATAACTTGCATGAACTCATCCCTCTCGTTCGGGCTTATTTCCATATCGCTTGTTAGCAGTTCCGAAAATCCAACGATGGCGTTAAGCGGGGTACGTATCTCATGGCTCATATTGGCGAGGAACGCTGATTTCATTTGGTCCGCTTCCTCGGCCCTTATACGGGCTTTGATAAGATATTCCTCTACTTCCTTACTTTGTTGGATATTTAAGCAGAGCCCGTTTACTCCGACATTATTGCGGGTGGAGTCTTGTCCATTCTTCGCTTGCGCATATCTGAATTCCCACCATATATGCCCTTTGCCGTTGAAATTATATCGGCGGCGGGTGATCTTACGGGAAGGGAATCCTGTATCAAGCAGGTGCTTATGTTGGATGAAATCTTCCCGGTCTTCAGGGTGGATAGACTCTTGGAATTGCGTGGAGGTGATCGGCTTTATCGGCATATCCAACGACTTATAGAAATCATGGTCGAACTCGAATACGCCGTTGCTGTATCGGAATGCGAAAATATCACCGCTCTCTAAAGCCAACGAGAGGAATTCTTTCTCTTTCCGTAAACTTTCTTGAGCCTGTTTCTTGTGAGAGGCTTCGCGACGGTATTGTACTCTTTGATAGAAAAGCGTCCATAGGATAAATAGGGTTAGAAGAATCCCGCATAGAATAATATATGTTTGATAACGAACCACAAAGGGCATATTCAAGAAGATGCTGTTTTGAGGCAGTTCTTTCCAATCGATACCCCATTTATTTAAAGTCGGGTAATCGAACAGATAGTTTTTGGCGCTTTCCGTTATTTGTGGGAAGCTATTGGCCGGTGTGCCCTTGAGTATGCTGGCAGCTCGTCGTAAGGCTTCTTGGGTTTGGCTCTCTACCGGGGTCATATATCCTCCGATGAAGTCTCCGTCATATCCTACGGATTCGTTGATCGCCGAGAAGCTGGGAAATGAGCAGAACCTACCTAAGGCTATCGAGGTATAATCTCTTTTGGTAGCAAGGTAGGCCTTGTTGTAAGTACTTGTACCTAACCCCCAGATCAAGTTGGAACTGGTGCGGGGTTGAATGGTTTGTATATAAAGGGAATCGAACGGTACTTTTGGGAACCGCACTAAAGAAGAGGATCTCTTTTTATCGGATGGGGATGAATACTGGGGATATTTAAGGTAATCGGGTCTAGCCTTGGAGCATAGCCCTTTTATTTGCTCATCCATATCTTTCAGGATCTTTTTGTCAAGAGCTGTACTATCAGAGACACGTACAATTACGCATTTTCCCATGATTCGCTCGATAAGTTCGACGTTTTTCCGATAGTCCGGCTTATCCCAAAATCCGGATACGTTAGGATACTTTTGAATTAAGGGTATGTTTGGGTAGTTGACTCCGGTAAAAACGATAGGTACGCTATCTAATAAAGGATGTTCGCAAGCCAATAAGGAATAGGTCGCTTGATCATCGTTTACGATTATGATATCAGGCTTCCATAAAGATAACGTATTGAGTTCCGTATATATTCTTTGTTTCTCTTCTAGCGATTGATAAGCTTCGCAATTAAGATAGAACGTGAAGATACTAGCAGGAATGCCTTCCTTCTGGAATCCTTTTTTAAAAGCCTCTTCTATATCTTTATAGGCTTGAAAGTCCGGCTCATAAGATTGGACTATCAAGATACGCTTTTCCGTGGTTGAGCGTTCGCAAGAATTTGCGACCAATAGAAATAATGGAAGCAACAATAAAAAAAGATAACGATAAGAAGTGTTCGCCATGTGTATAGCTTCAATATAATAGGTACAAATGTATAAAAAGTAATTGGATATCAAAGAGACAAATGTCTATTTTCTTGGCTTCTGAGGTTGGTTTATAATTCGAAAACCAAGGAGATGCGGCACCCCTTATTCTTTTCGGACTTGAGCAAGATACGCCCGTTTAATTGTTTTACGATAGCTTGGCAGATCGATAATCCAAGACCTGTCCCTTGCACGAAATCATCCAGCTTCTTGAAACGCTCGAATATCGCTTCTTGGTCCTCGGGAGAGATCCCGATGCCTGTATCCTGCACATAAAGTCGGACGTCTTGTGCATTGGTGGAATACTCGTAACCGATCTCTATAAAGCCTGCGGAAGTAAATTTTATAGCATTTTTCAGTATGTTCTCGAGCGCTTGGTAAAGTCGCTCCTTATCCGAATATAAGCAGATCGGCGTATCGGGGCATTTCTTCTTGAATTCGATACCTTCGGGGACATCGGAAAGATGTTGTTTATAAAGGGTTTTCACTAAATCCGTTAAATTGCAGGATTCTTTATGAAAGACGATACCTCCGGATTCAATCCTTGCCAAATCCAATATGTCATTGACTAACTTTAGTAATAACTCGTTATTGGTCGTGATGATATTAGCGTATTGCTCCTTCTCTTCCGCTGTCAGATCCAGTTCGGCGATTAGGCTTGAAAAGCCGATGATCGCATTTAGAGGGGTACGTATCTCATGACTCATGTTAGCCAAGAATACGGATTTCATCCGGTCGGACTCATTGGCTTTCTCCAAGGCTTCCGCTAATGATTCCTTTTCATGTAATAGGGCTTTTTGCGCTTGTCGTTTTGCCTTGGATTCTTGGGTATACATGATGATGAAGCTACTGAAGACAAAGCAGCACATCGTGCTGACTACGATTATCAAGCTCCAGAATAATCTTGGATATTGGTCCTTAAAAGGAAAGTTCAAAAGTATAGCATCCTTCGGAAGAAGCCTTTTATCGATATTCCAATATTTGACTTCATTGAAATCAAATACATAATTCTTCTTGCTCTTTGTTATCTGTGGGAATGATTCGCTAGGGGAGCCTTTTAATATTTCCGCGGCTCTATCGGTAGATTCTTCTATTTGGGTTTCCAAGGAGGTGATATAGCCACCTACAAGTTTATTCGAATATCCTAGATCCTCGTTGATCGCCGTAAAAGAGGGTTTACTGGAAAAACGGCTGGTGTTCAATACCCGGTAATCCCGTTTGGCCTGTAGATAGTAGATGTAAGGGACGTGTTTACTCATGTACCAAGAAACAGCTGATAGCTTGTCTCCTTGTACGGGCACGACGTTGACGGTCGTACTATCCGGTCGTTTTAAGCTTTGATTGACCCTGTCCAAAGTAGCGATCTCTACCGGTATATACATGATGCGATTATTATCGACCCGAATGTCTGCTTGAGCACATTGCTCATGTAACGTAGCCTTAATGTGCCTATCTATATACGTACTATCGTGCAACATATAAATCGTAGACTTGCCCAACAGATGTTCTATCAAGCGGATGTTCGTGACGTAGTCGGGCTCGTCCCAGAATCCGGAAACATTCGAATATTGCGCTAATAGTGCCTTATTGGGGAAATTTACGCCGCCAAATACAATGGGGACTGTAGAGATTAGCGGATGATGGCATTGCATTAACGTGTAAGTCGCTTGATCCTCGTAGACCAATATCAGATCGGGTTTCCAAGTAGAGATCGAATCTAGATACAGGTACATCCGTTTTTCTTCGGCGGGTGCCGCATATTGCTCGCAGTTCAAATAGAATGTTTGGATCGACGGATTAATCCCCTTTTTCTCGAGGGATTCCCGGATCAACCGATCGCAGTCTTTATAAGCTACATAATCGCTTTCATAGGAATGCACTACTAATATACGATATTTATTTCCCGACTGTTGACAAGAGGACTGTAGAATGGCTAGCAGAAAAAGTAGAACAAATATGTAATATTTCTGTATAGATATCGCTAGCATAAGTCGAAAATTAGTACGTTGCCCTTAATCGTAATTTAAAATGAGTGTTTTTATGCGAGTGCAAACTTATTAATAATTATTGGATATCAATGGCTTTTTTTATTGAATATATAGGGCTAAAATAAAAAACGGCTATCAGATCCCGAAGGACCCGATAGCCGTTTTTCTATCTTATGTGGAGTAAAGGAGCGATTAAAACCGCTTCTTTTTATTTTACTTCCTCAAAGTCAACGTCCGTAACGTTACCGTCTTTGCTGTTGTTGCTGCTACCTGCGTTACCGCCAGCTTGTTGACCACCGAAGTTAGGATCTGCTTGCGGGCCGCCTTGAGCGTTGTACATTTCTTGGCTAGCTGCTTGGAATACGCTGTTCAATTCTGCCATAGCAGCATCGATACCTGCGATATCCTGAGCCTTATGAGCTTCTTTCAATTTGTTCAAGGCACCTTCGATCGGAGCTTTCTTGTCTGCCGGAAGCTTGTCGCCAAGATCTTTCAATTGTTTCTCGGTCTGGAAGATCATGCTATCCGCTTGATTCAATTTATCGATACGCTCTTTCTCTTTCTTATCGGCCTCTGCGTTTGCGGCAGCCTCTTCTTTCATACGCTTAACCTCATCATCGCTCAAACCGCTGGAAGCCTCGATACGGATACTTTGTACTTTACCGGTTCCTTTATCCTTGGCGGATACGTTCAAGATACCATTGGCGTCGATATCGAATGTAACCTCGATCTGAGGGACACCACGTTGTGCGGCAGGTATTCCATCTAGGTGGAAACGGCCGATAGACTTGTTGTCTTTAGCCAAAGAACGCTCACCTTGCAAGATGTGGATCTCAACAGAAGGCTGATTGTCTACGGCAGTCGTAAATGTCTCGGACTTCTTGGTCGGGATGGTCGTGTTAGACTCGATCAATTTAGTCATTACACCACCCATTGTCTCAATACCTAAAGACAGCGGAGTAACATCCAACAGCAATACGTCTTTAACCTCACCTGTCAATACACCACCTTGGATCGCTGCGCCTACGGCTACTACTTCATCCGGGTTAACGCCCTTAGACGGAGCTTTACCGAAGAATTTCTCAACGATAGCCTGTACAGCCGGGATACGAGTAGAACCACCTACCAAGATCACTTCGTCGATATCAGAAGTTGATAAACCTGCGTCTTTCAAGGATTGACGGCACGGTTCGATACATGCTTGGATCAGACCGTCAGCCAATTGTTCGAATTTAGCACGAGTCAAAGTCTTAACCAAGTGCTTTGGAATACCGTTTACCGGCATGATATACGGCAAGTTGATCTCCGTGCTAGTCGTACTTGACAACTCGATCTTCGCTTTCTCGGCAGCTTCTTTTAAACGTTGTAAAGCCATCGGGTCTTTACGTAAGTCTACGCCTTCCTCTCGTTCGAATTCTTCAGCCAACCAGTCGATGATTACGTGGTCGAAGTCATCACCACCTAGGTGAGTATCACCGTTTGTTGATTTTACCTCGAATACGCCGTCACCTAACTCAAGGATGGAGATATCGAATGTACCACCACCTAAGTCGAATACGGCGATCTTCATGTCTTTGTTCGTCTTATCCAAACCATAAGCTAAAGAAGCGGCAGTCGGTTCGTTTACGATACGGCGTACGGTTAAACCTGCGATCTCACCAGCCTCTTTCGTAGCCTGACGTTGAGCGTCACTAAAGTAAGCAGGTACTGTGATAACGGCTTCCGTTACTTCCTGTCCCAAATAATCCTCAGCTGTCTTTTTCATTTTCTGCAGGATCATCGCTGAGATTTCCTGCGGAGTATACAAACGTCCTTCGATATCTACACGAGGAGTGTTGTTATCACCACGCACTACTTTATAAGGAACGCGATTGATTTCCTTTTGTACTTGGTCATAAGTTTCACCCATGAAACGTTTGATAGAGAATATAGTCTTTTCAGGATTGGTGATAGCCTGACGTTTTGCGGGATCACCTACCTTACGCTCGCCGCCTTCTACGAAAGCTACGATTGAAGGTGTTGTTCTTTTACCTTCGCTGTTCGCGATAACAACCGGTTCGTTACCTTCCAATACGGCAACACAAGAGTTGGTTGTTCCTAAGTCGATTCCAATAATCTTTCCCATGATTGTAAATATTTTAATTGTTATTATTCATCGTCCGTCATCCTCCTTGTTTAAAGGATTCACATAGTATTCAACAAATGCCGTGCCAAAGAAGTTTGGGTTTGAAAATAAATAATACGTGTCATGAATCGTGACATTTTGGCGGTTTGGCAGAATACAGAAAGCCCCGGAACCGTTTTAATAGGCCCGGGGCTTCTCTTGTTATTTGTTGATTATTTCCTTTTCTTCTTTCATGTCAAGCTCATTCTTGTCGGCATCAAAGAATTTGTATTCAAGAAAGGCGAGACTTTGATTGGGAATAACTTTTAAACCATGTGTGTACTTCATTTTCCACTTCATGCTCAAGGGGAACAACCCCTTGTTCACATACGCTGCGACATACGGATGTACATGCAGGGTGAATTTCTTCACGTGATGTTTGTTTACTAAGCAATCTATTTTTTCTTCCAGGCTGTCGGTAAACAGGATGGAAGGCTTAACCGTTCCTGTTCCGAAACAGGATGGGCAGTCTTCTGACGTATCCACGTCCATTGCCGGACGTACCCGCTGACGGGTAATCTGCATCAAGCCAAACTTACTAAGAGGAAGGATATTGTGTTTAGCCCGGTCATTTGCCATTGCCTTTGTCATGTGTTCAAATAGCTTTTGCCGGTTGGCAGCCTCTGCCATATCGATAAAGTCTATGACGATGATACCTCCCATGTCTCGTAAGCGGAGCTGACGGGCGATCTCATCGGCGGCGGCTATATTTACGTCGATAGCTGTCTTCTCTTGGGCATCGCTGCCTTTGGAACGGTTCCCGCTGTTCACGTCGATAACGTGCATAGCTTCCGTGTGCTCGATAATCAAGTAAGCTCCACTCTTGTAAGTGACAGTTCGTCCGAATAGCGACTTGATTTGCTTGGTGACCGCAAAGTTGTCGAAGATAGGAAGCTCTCCCGTATATAACTGTACGATTTCTTCCCGTCCCGGTGCGATCAAGCTTACATAGTCGCGGACATTATTATAGACCTCCTTGTCATTTACATAAATATTTTGGAAAGAGGGGTTGAATATATCCCGAAGCAAAGCTACGGTACGTGCCGTTTCCTCATAAATAATAGCCGGAGCTTTGAGTTTAGGCACCTTCACGATATTATCTTCCCATCGTTTCATCAATGTCTTCAATTCATGATCAAGCTCTGCGACACGCTTGCCCTCCGAGGATGTCCGTACGATAACACTGAAATTCTTCGGTTTGATACTTTGGATTAACTGGCGCAAACGGGCTCGTTCCTCGCTTGATTTAATTTTGGTGGAGACAGATACTTTATCGGCGAACGGTATCAGCACGATATATCTTCCGGCAAAAGAAAGCTCGGAAGTCAATCGGGGACCTTTCGTCGAGATAGGCTCTTTAGCAATTTGAACCAACACCTCTTGTCCTACTTTCAGCACGTCGCTAATACTCCCGTTCTTTTCGATCTCCGGTAGAATCTGAGTTTTCGACAGTACCGGCGCCTTTTTGGGATCGCTCAGCAATTGCTTTAAATATTTCTGTTGGGTGTTGAAGTTAGGACCTAAGTCCAAATAGTGAAGAAACGCATCCTTTTTGTAACCGACATCAATGAACGCAGCGTTTAAGCCCGGCATCAGTTTCTTAACCTTACCTAGATAGATATCACCAACAGCGAACGAGACGTTGCGGGCCTCCTTTTGGAGCTCCACAAGGCTCTTGTCCTCCAAGACGGCGATAGATACCTCTTTGGGCTGTACATCAACTACTAATTCACTAATCACTTAAGATGTGTTTTTAAGATCAGACCTTATAAAATACGCAAAGAACAAACTTAAAAGGTCACTTATTAAGTTTGTTCTTTAGAGTTCGTTAGATAGACTTATTTCTTCTTATGTCTATTCTTCTTCAGTCTCTTTTTGCGCTTGTGCGTAGACATTTTATGTCTTTTTCTTTTCTTTCCGCTAGGCATCGCTTTAAAATTTTAAATTAAACGTATAATAATTAATTACTTAACTTCACCAATAAAAGTCTTAGCCGGCTTGAATGACGGAATGTTGTGTTCCGGGATGATGATCGTAGTATTTTTTGAAATATTACGAGCTGTCTTTTGAGCTCTCTTCTTAATAACGAAACTTCCGAAACCTCTCAAGTAAACGTTTTCGCCTTGGGCTAAAGAACTTTTTACGATATCCATGAAGGACTCAACGCTTGCTAGCACTGTCTGTTTGTCGATACCAGTGCTTTTTGAAATCTCGCTAACAATATCTGCTTTAGTCATGTCTATAAATTAATTAATTGATTTTGACCTATTAATTTTTTGGAATGCAAATATATAGCTTTTTATTTAAGTGGAAAAAGAATTGAGCTTCAATTTTTAAATAAAAAGATTCTTCTCGATTCGTAATATATATGTATGTTTGCGGTAATCAAATAGTTATGATGTTGAAAAGTGAGAAAGGGAGCAGTTATGTTACAGTATGAAAGTGAGTTAGAAATCAGCCGGATATTGGTTGAGTGGTATGAAACCTATAAAAGAGAGCTTCCTTGGAGGGAAACGAGAGACCCTTATATCATCTGGATATCGGAGATTATATTGCAACAAACCCGGGTTGTACAGGGATTGGAGTATTTTTTGCGTTTTACCGAACGTTTCCCGGATGTGGCATCTCTAGCGGTGGCGGAAGAGGATGAGGTGCTGAAATATTGGCAGGGCTTGGGGTATTATAGCCGGGCTCGTAACTTACATGCGGCGGCTAAATCTATCATGGAGCGGTTTAACGGGGTTTTCCCGGAGAATTATAAAGAGGTATTATCCTTGAAAGGTATCGGGGAGTATACGGCGGCGGCGATCGTCTCCTTTGCTTGGAACCAACCGTGTCCGGTCGTGGATGGAAATGTGTACCGGGTACTTTCCCGTTTGTTTGCCGTAGATACGCCGATCGACACCACGAAGGGTAAAAAGCAATTTGCGGAACTGGCCGGAATGATCTTGGACCCTAAGAACGCAGGGACGCATAATCAGGCGATCATGGAATTGGGTGCTTTGCAATGTGTTCCTCAAAACCCGGACTGCGGGGTGTGCCCGCTAAAAGATAAATGCGTGGCGTTCGCTTCCGGCAATGTGCAAGCTTATCCGGTGAAACAAAATAAGACGAAGACAAGGGATCGTTATTTCCACTATCTATACATTATATATAAAGAACAAACTTGGATGAACAGACGGACGGGGAAGGATATCTGGACCGGTTTGTATGAATTTCCATTGATCGAGACGGATCATGCGATGGATTTTTCCGGTTTGTGTGAGACGCAAGCCTTCCGTAACCTATTGGGAGATGCTGGAAAATTGAGTATCACCCAAGGGTTATCGAATGTAAAGCATACGCTCTCCCATCAAATTTTATACGCTTCTTTCTATCAAATAGAGATAGAGCAGGTTCCGGAATCCTTGGGGAATTACCTCTCTCTGCCTTGTCGGGATATTGAGAAGTATGCCGTTCCCCGGCTGATACATATTTATTTAGAGAAATTAAACGGAAACTTGTGAGAATGATTGAATTTGTGTTTCTTTGTATGGTTATTAAGAATTTGAATTATGTCATTGAATAAGGTTATATTGATCGGCAACGTAGGCAAAGATCCTGACGTTCGCTATTTTGACAGTGGTGCCGCTGTCGCTAATTTCCCGCTGGCAACCTCGGAACGTGGGTATACGTTGGCAAATGGAACGGTGGTTCCGGAACGTACGGAGTGGCATAATATCGTAGTTCGTCGGGATTTGGTTCCTTTCGTGGAAAAATGGGTACGTAAAGGTTCCGGTGTATATGTGGAAGGCAAGATTCGTACTCGTAATTATGATGACCAAAGCGGCGTGAAACGATATGTTACGGAGATCCATGCGGATCGTATCGAGTTTTACAGCACGGGTTCCCGTCCGGCCGATGGTGGAAATACGACTGCACAAGGCGGTAGTATGCAGCCCAATGTGGGACAAGGACAACCGGCTCAACCGACCACGGCGCCAAATACCGCTTATCAACAGCCAGCCGCCTCGCAGCCTAGCGCATTCTCAGAATCCAGTGACGCGGATGATCTCCCGTTCTGATATTGTTTAACTAATACTGTTTCCCTTGGACTCGGACTATTATTTATGGGGCTTATTTGAAAACGTAACGGTGCAGGCGCTGACAGCGGGTCCTGTGATCGCATTAAGCCTCGCTTTTTTACTGCTGTTTGTTTCCGGCTTCGTGTCGGCCTCTGAAGTGGCATTCTTTTCTCTAACCCCGGGTGACCTAAATGAGATCGGGGAAGAGAATCGCCCGGCAGATCCTGTTATCAAACGTCTCCTTGAACGTTCGGAGTATCTATTGGCATCTATATTGATCGCTAATAATTTTGTAAATGTGGCGGTCGTTATGCTGTGTACCTATGCGATTAACGCTTGGATTAATTTCTCGGCCGCTCCTCTTCTAGGCTTTGTGCTTGAGACGATTCTCTTGACTTTCTTGCTTTTACTTTTTGGGGAGATCATGCCTAAGATTTACGCACAGAAGAATTCTTTGCGTTTTGTTCGTTTTTCAGCCTCCGTATTAAGTGGTTTGGAACGCTTCTGCCGCCCATTCTCGAAAATCTTGGTTAATTCCACATCGGTCATCAATAAAGCGTTAGCGAAAAAGAAATATGATATCTCTGTAGATGAGCTTTCTAAAGCGTTAGAGCTAACCTCTACCGAGATCCCGGAGGAGAAGGAGATGCTGGCGGAGATTATCAAGTTTTATAATAAGACCGCTGATGAGATCATGACTCCTCGTCTGGATATGGAAGATATCGAGATCAAGATCAGTTTCCGTGAGGTGGTTGATTTTATTATCAAATCCGGCTATTCGCGTATTCCGGTATATTCCGAGACTGAGGATAATATAAAAGGTATCTTATATATCAAGGACTTATTGCCCTATATTGACAAGCCCGATACATTCCGTTGGCAGAGCTTGATCCGACCGGCCTATTTCGTGCCGGAAACCAAGAAGATCGATGATTTGCTGGAAGAGTTCCGTACCAATAAAATTCATATGGCGATCGTGGTCGATGAGTTTGGCGGTACCTCCGGTATCGTGACGATGGAAGATATCCTAGAGGAAATTGTTGGAGAGATCTCCGATGAGTATGATGAGGATGAGCAACAATTCATCCGTTTAGCAGACGGTAGCTTGATCTTTGAGGCAAAGATATTATTGACGGATTTCTTCCGGGTTATCGATGCCGATCCCTCAGATTTTGGTAAATTGACGGAAGAAGTGGAAACTTTGGCCGGTCTTTTGTTGGAGATAAAAGGGGATTTTCCACGCCGTAGGGAGATTATAGATTTTAAGGAATATCGTTTCCAAGTGCTGGAAGTGGATAACAGGAGGATATTAAAGGTTAAATTTAACCGTATCCTTGAAGATACAGGGAATGATGAGAATGGGAAAGATACGAAGTAAATGTTTATGAAATGGATAGCTGCTGTCATAGGAGGTTCTCTGTTTTTAGGGATATGCTGTATTTCGTGTGTGGAATATACGCCGAAGCCACGGGGCTATGTTCGTATTGAACCTTCGAAGGCACAGTATAAACCGCTTGATCTCAGTTACCTGCCTTTTAATTTTGATGTCTCTCAGACTGCGTGCTCTGGGTCATCATTACGT